>Ga0075123_10001195_pt1 | contig 13231 bp, 5 predicted proteins | sample AntAceMetag02UKX_FD_69808 | JGI IMG/M metagenome (GOLD analysis project Ga0075123, IMG submission 69808) | Saline lake microbial communities from Ace Lake, Antarctica - Antarctic Ace Lake Metagenome 02UKX | ecosystem: Environmental > Aquatic > Non-marine Saline and Alkaline > Saline | place... | reverse complement strand
TTGCTTTAAGTTTATGTATTTATTGTAATAAACCGGCCAAATTTAAAAAAGTTCCATACTTTTTCGATTTTTTTTCATATAGACATAATTTATTTACCATTATTTATTGAGCGGATACGAGAATTACATGTTACGTAGTCTGTTTTCGCTTGAAACGTCCCATCCCCGTTGTTCAGCAAAACGGAGACGTTGTGGGACTCCCTGTTTGCCACTGCCAGATCCATATCTCCATCTCCATCCAAGTCCGCAGAAAAAACAGAAAAAGGATAACTTCCAGTTGCATAGTCCGTTTTCGCTTGGAATGTCCCATCTCCATTGTTCAGCAATATGGAAACGTTCGCAGACCATCCGTTCCCCACCTCCAAATCCATATCTCCGTCCCCATCTAAATCCGCAGAAAAAACAGAATAAGGAGAATTTCCTGTTCCGTAGTCCGTTTTCGCTTGAAACGTCCCATCCCCGTTGTTTAGCAAGATAGAAACAGCGTTAGAATTCTGATTTGCCACTGCTAGATCCATATCCCCATCTCCATCAAAATCCGCGGAAAAAACAGAATAAGGATAACTTCCAGTTGCATAGTCCGTTTTTGCTTGAAAGCTGCCGCTTCCGCCATCCACCTCAATGGTAAAGGACCATTCGTAGGGAAGGAACGCCAGTGGTGGTTTGCATGCCTGTGGTGAGTGTTACACTGACTCTTTCGCCAACGGCAAAATCATTCGTGGGATTTAGCGTGGCGGTTTTTGTGCCGCTGTTGTAGCTGTAAGTTCCCGTATACAAGCCTGTTTGGGAGGCATGAACGACGAATGTATTGGAATTTAGGGTAGTTTGATCGACATCTAAATTGAACTGCACTTGTATATCGGTATTTTTTGCAACGGTTAAGGCATTTTGTGTTGGTGAATGAGATGTAACAATAAAACCTAATGCGCCATCTTCATTTACTCTCTGGGCGTATATATCATTATTTCCATTACGACTGTCTATCCATACGATGATTGCTCCGCCGCTTGCGTTATCGACTATAGTTCTCGAGTAATTATCATACATGGGATCGTAGTAAAATTCCTGATGGTCTGGCGCTATACAGATTTCAACTCCATTGAAGTTCCATAGTAGATCACCGTTGTTATTAACTTTCTGAGCGTAAAGGTCGGCATTAGGATCGTAGTATTCTGATCCATTCCGCCAAGAAACAATCGCGCTGCCGTTATTGCTGGCGATAGTTGTGTGCTCTATTTTATCACCAGGCAAGGTACATATAGGCACACCGTTCGTTGACCACTGAATTATACCGCTCATGCTAACTCGTTGCGCATAAATGTCATAGTCAGATCCGTTTCGTTTATCTATCCATGTAACGATAAGATCGCCGCTTGAAGTAAGAACTAACCTAGGTAGTCGCATCTCGTATTCCCCGACGCACACATTCAATAATGGCCACTGAAGACTACCGTTTATATCTATCCTCTGCATACTAATAGTCCGTGTATTAAGCCCTGTCTTCCACGCTAAAGCAATTACACCTTGTCCATCAGCGCTTATCGCGTACTCAGTACCGTTAATGACTGATGGCAAATTTTTTGTCCACATTACATTCCCATCAGAATTGATTCGCTTTGCTACGATGTGTACCCAACCTCCCTCATTATATACAAAAGTAATAATTGCTCCACCGGTTCCATCATTAACAGACTTAACATCCCAAGCTCTGCTGTCAAAAGTGTGAATTGGTTTTCCATCTGCGCCCCATAAAAGATTTACATTTGCATCGATATGTTGTGCGTATACGTAATTTTCCCTTCCATCCTCGGTTAATAGGAAAGAGATTATTGCTCCTCCGACGTCATCTGTTACAATAGAAGGGAATCTTCCCTCCTGATTTGATACTAATACCCCGCCCGATGTCCATAAAAGATTGCCATTAGTATCCAGTCTCTGCGCATAAATGTGCTGAGCATTGTTCTCCCCCCAATCAGTCCAAGCCACAATAACTCCTCCTGAACCATCTGACATCACTACCGGACGTCTGCTAATTAACCCGGTACAGACGGGAATTCCATCTTCGCCCCAAAGTGTATATCCATCTGCACTGATTCTCTGAGCATATATTTCATCGTAGTTTTCGCTATGCGCATCTTCCCATACTACAATTACACCTCCTGCATCATCAGTAGTTGCGGAAGGTTGCCATTGAGAGCCGTTTGTATCGCAGATTGGTGTATTCGCAGACGGATTGCTAGACCATTGGGACAAGACAGCCAAAGGTGAACTCCAACAGACCGTACAAATTGCCAAGGCATACAACTTTAGTGTTATTTTTCTTTTTTTCATTTTTCACTTATCTCCTTCAATTATGTTGAATTTGCCAAAAACTAATGCTGCTCCCCATTATGCCAACAATCCCCAAACACCTGCAAATCCGCAGCATCGATAATCTGGTCGCCACCAGCATCCGTGTTTTTGTTGAAATTGAAAAACCTGGCATCAGCACCCGCAGTAAATTCTCCGCTGTTGGTTTCGTGCCAGTAGTCGCCTAATCTTTGCAAGTCTGCTGCGTCCACGTAGCCATCTCCTGATATATCTCCAAAAATTCTGCGAAACAGGGCAAAGGTTGAAAACGAAGTTACACCGCTTACGGTTACTGTGTTATTGGCTGCATCCACTGTTCCGCCGAGCCATTGCCAGGTGTTGGTAGAACTGTTGAATTTGGCAATACCAAAGAAGGCGGCAGATTCTGTATAGCCTGTGGCATCGTCGTCGGTGTAGTGAAAGGTGAGGTCCACTGAGAAAGAGGTGATACTCTCTTCATTAGAGATGTCCCACCTGTATCCACATACGTTGGCACCAGGAGCATTGGACGGAGTTTCATTGACCTGGTGAACCGTTACATCTCCACTTCCCGCGAGACTGGTAAAGTTCATGTCTATTCCATGACCATCGCCGCTTTCATTGAAGTATATGATAGAACCTGTCGAAGCTGTATTTGTTTCCACAAAAGTTGTAATAGGAAGGGAAGATGTATAGCTCCATGCTCCGCCGGTCAACACATTGTAATTGGATCCAATATTGTTGTTGGTTATCCGCAGGGCAAGATATTTTCCCTGGGGCACGGTGACGGAGGCTGCATCGGTAGTGTAGGTAAAAGCCGTTGCGCTGCCGTCGCCGGTCATGGTGGCATCCGGACCGGCGGCAGTGAAATCGCTGCCATCGGTAGAATAGCCTATCTCAACGGTGAAGGTATGCCCGTTTGTTGGTGTTGATGTGAATACCACCTGCCCGATCCAAGAATCAATCCCGGAAAAGTATTTTGTAGTCAGCTCTGCCGTTTCAGCAATCCAAATATTAAAGCTGCCTCCGCTTATGGTCACGCTTCCTCCTGCTTTAGTCATATCATCCTGGTACATCTTGTTATCGCTGTGGAGCCACCACGCCTGTAGGGAATAGTGATCGGAGGTATTTGCCAATGCATACTCGTCGTTAGGCTCGGAGCCGGGTAAATCGTAATAAGAATCTGTAATGCCATCCCCATCGGAATCGGTTAGAGTATGGTCGCTATAATAGTTACCCATAAAGTTTTTATGAAATGAGGCATAGCTGTAATATATCGAGGTGGGCGAGTGCCAGGTGTTGGTGGAGCCTGATGAATAAACATTGGCGGTGGTATTGTCAGTGAAGTCGTTTAGGTAGATGGCGTTGCCACTCGAATAACCAACGTAGATACCACGGGTGTTCGAGTTGGCGGTGTTGCCCGAGATGGTGTTGTTATTGCTTGAAGAACCAACGTAGATGCCGGAGCTGTTGTTCGAATTTGCGGTGTTGTCGGTTAGATTGTTGTTGCTCGAAGAACGCAAGTAGATGCCGTAATAGTTGTCCGATGAGTTTATATTCGCTAAGGTAGAAAAATCAGTTCTCATTAAAAGAACGCCATTATTTTTCTTAGTTGATGAGCCTTCTATTGTCGCATTATTTATATTGGAGTTGTCTGCATTACACAGGATTAGCTCCGAAAAGGTCACATCTGACAAGTTAGCGGATGAATTGTAATATCCTATTGGCCTGTCACCAGATCCAGTCGTATTCTCTATCGTGTTGCTATAATATAAATCGGAACTTGCGTAAACGTATAAGTCAAACTGGTTATTTTCCTTAGCTGTGTTATTTGTTAAGGTGTTGTTGCTCGAATCATCCAAGTAGATGCCGAAGTTGTCGTTCGAGTTTACGGTGTTCCTCGTGAGCGTATTATTATTACTAGATGAAGTCAGCCAGATACCGTAGGAGTTCGAATTTGCGGTGTTGTCGGTTAAAATGCTGTTGCTTGAAGAAGACAGGTAGATTCCGCAGCGCTGGTTCGAATTTGCAGTATTGTTTGTTAGGTTGTTGTTGCTCGAAGAACTCAGGTAAATGCCGTAATAGTTATCTGACGAGTTTATATTCGCTAAGGTAGAAAGATCGGTTCTAATTAAAAGAACGCCGTTATTTTTCTTAGTTGATGAGCCTGCTATTGTTACATTGTTTATGTTGGAGTTGTCTGCATTACACAGGATTAGCTCTGAAAATGTCTCATCTGCCAAGTTAGCGGATGAATTGTAATATCCTATTGGTATGTCTCCAGAGCCTGTCGTATTTTCTATCGTGTTGCTACAATGTAAATCGGAACTTGCGGAAACGTACAAGTCAAGCTTATTATTTTCCTTAGCTGTGTTATTTGTTAAGGTGTTGTTGCTCGAATAATCCAGGGAAATACCGTAGCTGTAGTTCGAGTTGGCGGTGTTGCCCGTGAGCGTGTTGTCACTTGAATAATACAACATTATACCTGAGGTATAGTTTGAATTTGCGGTGTTGTTGGTTAAACTGATGCTGCTCGAATAAGCCAGGTGAATGCCGGAGCGGTTGTTCGAGTTTGCGGTGTTGCCCGAAAGCGTATTGCTGCTCGAATAGATCAAGTAGATGCCGTAATAGTTGTTCGATGCACTGTTATCAGAAATATTGCAGTTGTCGGTGCCGCTTCCAAGATATATTCCACTCTTTCCACTGCTAGTTGCTCCATATGCAGTAAAGCCGGTAATTGTTACATAGTCAGCGTTTACTTCAAAGACATGGTCACTTGAACTTTCAACCTCAACTGTGGTCATACCTGCTCCATTCTCTGACTGGATGGTCAATTGTTTATTAACATCCACGTTCTCGGTGTAGGTACCATCCCTGACCATTATTATATCCTCAGGGCATGCTACATTCACCGCTGCCTGGATGGTTGAGTAATCATCAGATACATAGATGAGCTTATGGGGGGTCGCAGCGTAGTCAAAATTATAGTTATTTGAGGTCGCTGCCATTGGATACTCATCATCAGGCTCGGAATTGGGTAAGTCGTAAGCAGAATCTGTAATGCCATCCCCATCAGAATCGGTTAAATCATGGTCACTGTAATAATTACCAATATAACTTGTATTCAATGTTAATGAACCGGTATAGTAATAAGTTTTCTCAGTGGGCGAATGCCAGGTATTGGTCGACTCGAAGGACCAGACATTATTTACAGTGTTGTTGAAATGATTTAGATAGATGGTGTTATTATTTGAAGAATTACGTAACAGGATGCCGTAGCTGTTGTTGGAGCAGGTGTTGTCATAGATAGTGTTGTCACTCGAAAAAGTTAGCCGGATGCCATCACCGTTCGATGTTGAAGTGTTGCCGGTTATGTTATTTTGGTCAGAGTAATTCAACCAGATGCCGAAATAATTCTTATGATCGCTGTCGTAGCCGCAGCGGTTGTCGGATATGGTGCAATGGTCTGTGTTTGAACTGAGATATACTCCAACCCTCTCACCTCCGGTAGCACCATAAATGGTAAAGCCCTCAATGGTCACGTAGTCAGCCGTCACCTCAAAAACATGATCATTTGAGTTTGCAGCCACGACTGTGGTAGAGTTGTATCCATTCTCTGACTGAATTGTAAGCTGTTTATTCACATCTACATTTTCGGTGTAGGTTCCATCCTTGACGATTATAATGTCACCAGCACTTGCCGCATTTACAGCAGCTTGAATGGTTGTATAAGGCTGACCAGGACCGACATAAAGTGTGGCAGTATATGCAGTAGAAAAAAGAATGAAAAGAGCAAAACTTGATACAAATATTCTACCCACAATCCATAGGTAGGCAAATTCTATTCTTTTGTTCTTCATTTTAAACCTCCGAGCTAATATGATAAAAATTTTAACATATTTTAAAATTAATAGTACTATTGCTCCCCATTATGCCAACAATCTCCAAACACCTGCAAATCTGCCGCATCAATGATCTGGTTACCGCCGTCTGTATTTTTGTTGAAATTGAAAAACTGGGCGTCCGTGCCTGCCGTAAACTCGCCGCTGTTGGTCTGGTGCCAGCAGTCGCCTAATCTTTGTAAGTCTGCTGCATCCACGTAACCATCTCCTGTTATATCACCAAAGATGCGGCGAAACAAAGCAAAGGTGGAAAAGGAAGTTACGCCGCTTACTGTTACTGTGTTATTCTCTGCATCTACGGTACCGCCAAGCCATTGCCAGGTGTTGGTGGAGCTGTTGAATTTGGCGATGCCAAAGTAGGCGGCAGACTCTGTATAGCCTATGGCGTCATCATCTGTGTAGTGGAAAGTTATGTCTGCTGAAAAGGAGGTGATGCTTTCGTCGATTTCAATTGTTAAATAATGTCCGCATACATTTAAACATGGTGCATCGGGCGGTTGTTCATTAGTCTGGCGAACCGTTACATTGCCGCTGCCTGAAAGACTTGAAAAATTTAAATCTATTCCATGACCGTCTCCACTTTCATTAAAGGAAATTGTAGAGCCAGTATTGGCGGCATTCGTTTCTGAATATTTTATAAATGGCTGGTAAAGGATTACTCCTGAATCATCTTGATGTATGTGGCTGGCTATAGTAGTTGCATCTTCTGTTCCCCAATAATTATACTTAGCAGGCAAATCCGCGTCTGTACCATGCCAGATATCATAACCTGTATTGTCTCTAAATGTGTTCATCCCTGGGTCTGAGTCGGTACCAAAATCGGAAGGCTGCCAATCAGTAACAGCACCAGTGCGTACTCCGTCACTTCCATTGTTTGTAACAGTACTATTTCTCATCTTCATTCCGGCTGCGTTATAAATACCAAAGCCATTATTATTAGAAATAGTACAGTAATTAAAAGTAGGATAAGACCAGGCACCAACTGTTACTCCGCGATCTGCACTGTGTGAAATTGTACAGTAGTTTAAGGTCTTATTACCAGCCTGGTAAAAACCAAGTATCTGCCCGGCATAAGCGTTCCCACCATATTCAAAATCGCAGTAATTAAATGTTGAAACGCTACTCGAGCAACAAAAAATCGAAATGTTAGCCCAATCGCCAGGATTTGGCAAACCTTGGTTAGAAGTAAATTTAATATGGTTTGTGGCAGTACCATTTGCCAATAAGGAACCATCATTTATTATTATTCCAGTATGGTATCCATTGAACCTTATTTCTACGCCTGCTTCAATGGTCAATGTTTGGCTTGCTGGAACAGTTACACCGTCCGTAACGATATAGGGGCTGTTGGTAAGTGTCCATGTTCCTGATTGATGCCAACTTGCTGGCGTCCCGGTTTTAGTACTTAATACATTGGATAATGCTGACCAGTTGGGAACTTCATCCCCTGTTTTAAGGGCAAAATAATAGAGAACATTTTGAGTAAGATTTGACACTGTAAATGTCTCTGTGTTTCCCGCAGCCTGTGGAGACGGTGTACCAGTAATTGTCTGCGCCGAAGACCAATTAGCCTCTGTTATATTTGAAGTCGAATATCGAATATCATACGATGAAGCTGTACCCCAGGTTGTATCATCACCAGGCGATGTCCAGGTAAGTGTTACCGAGCTTGTTGAAACAGTACTCAAGGCAAGATCAGTGGTATTAGAAGGTGATATTCCTTCGCGAGCCCACAGTCTGAATTCATAGAAATAGTGGCTACCATAATCATCATCGTTCATAAATATTCTAAACGTATAACTATTTGCTGATGTTGGTATCTGTTCTAATGTTATGGGACCTTGTGAATCAATTACTTCTAAAGATACCTCAACATTGGCTCCAAATTGAGTTTGAAGGGATTGAAGTCCGGTTACAGTATTGTATGCTGAGTAACTTCCCGAACTGGTTCCACTTGGCCAGTCGGATAGAAATTTTTGATCATTCACTTCTGTACTATCTACTCCATCGTGTATTTCAGGAATTGTGAGATTTCGATGCTGCCAGCGCCAGGTGTTATTTGTCATTTCAAACCAATCGCTGCCATCAATCTTGGCACGGACATGGATGAATTCAGAAAATTTATCATACCTGACTAAATTTGATATAGCGGACCAGTTATTGGCTTCATCAGCAGTCTTAATCGCGAAAATGTAATTCGTATTTGGGGTAAGGTTGGATATGGTAAAAGTTTCAGTATTACCAGCAGCTTGTGGCGTAGGCTCTCCTGTGGCTTGAGTTGCCGTAGCCCAGTTTGCCTCGGTTATTGTTGAGGTGGAGTAGCGAATATCGTAGGTTGTGGCTGTGCCTTGGTCTCCGTCGTCTCCGGGGGCGGTCCAGGTGATTAAAGTAGAGCTTGCATAAACTGAACTTATAGTTAAATCTGTAACACTATTAGGTGGAATAGTATCTGTTTGGGGAACTACACCTATTTCACCGTCTCTATTGATTTGCTGAGCATAAATGTTATGATTGGTTGACCGATTGTCTTGCCAAACAACGATGGAACCCTGTGATCCATCTGTGCATACGCTATTAAATTCTTGGTTGTTAGCAGCAGTGCTAATACCAATACCTTCTTGCGTCCATAGAATCTGTCCTAATAAGTTTATTCTCTGTCCATAAATGTCATGATAATTGTCGTTTCTTTTATCCCACCAAGTAATTATAAATGCCTGGTCACCACTACGAATCGGGTTGGCAGAAATATTCCCGACTTGCTTTCCAGTACAGATAGCTACTCCTCCACTGTCCCATTGTTTTACACCATTATTGTTTACCCTTTGAGCATAAACATCGTAATTTGAGTCATCGCAAGAACTCATATACGCCAACACTGCTCCACCTAATCCATCGCTGACAGCCCTCGATGATGTACCAGTATCTGTGCATACAACTTGGCCATTAACTTGCCACATAATATTACCACTGGAATCAGCTTTTTGGGCGTATATATCCCAATTATCACCTCCATTACGAGAATCAATCCAGAAAACTATTATACCACTGGAACCATCCTCAACTGCAGAGCAGATGTGTTGATTTTCATTTACGGTACAAACTTCAACTCCATCCTCCTGCCAAATTATATTTCCTGAAGCATCTATTCGCTGCACATAGATATTATAATCACCACCACTTCGGTTATCCGCCCAATAGACTATGCACCCCCCAGTTCCATCACTAATTATTGAAAACTGATAACTTGTTGCTGGAGGGGAAGCAAGTTGAACTCCTCCTGAATTCCAGAGCGTTAAACCATTGCTATTGATGCGCTGGCAATAAAGAGCTGGAGATCCACTTCGTTCGTCCAACCAAACCACAATAGCACCACCTGATCCGTCACTACTAATACGTACAATACCTTGATAGCCCAGAGCGTTGCAGATAGCTAATCCGTTTGCAGTCCAAAGTGGATTCCCTTCACTGTCAAGTCTTTGAACGTAAACGTCTGAGTTTTCAACACCATTGCGATAGTCATACCATGCTACAATAGCCCCTCCACTTCTATCTGTAATGATGTGGGGACCATGCTGTTCATTTTTAGCATTACAGACGACTACACATTCAGAGTCCCATTGAATGTAGCCATTTTTGTTGATCTTTTGAGCGTAGATATCAGGTAAATAATCATATTGATAAACCTCTCTAGAGTCAGGCCAAACAATAATAGCTCCACCAGAATCATCTGCCACTATCTTTGGTTGATACTGCCCATACTCATCAACTCGAATTGGAGAATTAACAGTTGGGTCTGTGCTCCATTGTGAGAACGTTGTACTCTTTATAATCAATAAAATAATGATTGTTGATAACAGCAACTTGTAAATATTTTTCATTACGATTTATCTCCAATTATCTTTATTTAAATTTAATAGAAATTAACTATTGATCTTTGTAGTGGTTAACAGAACAGTGATTATCCACTGAGCCTTGCAAATAGGATATGCTTGCGCTAAGTAGTATTCAATTAGCTATGCTAATTACAATAGAACTTCATTCCCACCTTTTACGGCGTACCTCCATTATGCCAACAATCTCCAAACACCTGCAAATCTGCCGCATCAATGATCTGGTTACCATCATCAGTATTTTTGTTGAAATTGAAAAACCTGGCGTCACTTCCCCCGGTAAATTCACCGCTGTTTGTTGCGTGCCAGCAATCGCCTAATCTTTGTAAATCAGCAGCATCTACGTAACCATCGCCGGTGCAGTCGCCAAAGATGCGGCGGTACAGAGCGAAGGTGGAAAATGAAGTTACGCCACTGACTGTTACTGTGTTATTGTCTGCATCCACTGTGCCGCCGAGCCATTGCCAGGTGTTGGTGGAGCTGTTAAATTTGGCAATACCGAAGTAGGCGTTGGACTCGGTGTAGCCGGTTGCATCGGTATCGGTGTAATGGAATGTGATGTCAGTTGAAAAAGATGTGATACTTTCATCGATTTCAACTGTCAAATAATGTCCACATACATTTACGCAGGGTGCATCAGACGGTTGCTCATTGGTTTGGCGAACAGTTACATTCCCACTGCCTGAAAGGCTTGAAAAATTTAAATCCACGCCATGACCATCTCCTCCCTCTGACGATTCATTAAAGCTGTAATTACCGGTACTACTGACTGATTCCGTATCTTGCCTGACCCAGGGATCATAATCAACACCGTCGGAAACTTTATCTCCAGTTCCCAAAGGATTATATAAACCACCTGATCCTGTATCATCCGAGTCATCCAAAGGACCGGATGAATCGCCCCACCAGTTGTGCTCCGCATTCACTGACCCTGAACCAATATGGTAAATGCCGTATTGGGAATTGCCATATATTTCACTTTCATGAATAGTTATTGATGAAGCATCAGTGTAAAGACCTACGCCCGTGGTATTGGTAATTGTACAGTGATCAATAGTGGGTGTCGTTGTTTGATTACAATAAATGTTGGCACTCTGCCCCCAACCGGATTGTCCTGCCTTTTCCACTAAACAATAAGACATAACTGAACTGTCCACCCATTTGTCACTCCAATCACTGAAATACAATCCATCCCAGTCATTTGTATTTCCGCTGAGAGATGTAAACGTGATTAAACTATCAATTTTCCCTATTGCATTGATCCCACCTGGATCTACATAAATGCCATCATTGTATCCGAAGCGCATACCTACCCCACTACTAAACTTAACTGTCACACCGGATTTGATAGTTAGAGTCGTATAGTAGGAGCCAACCGTTATGTCGCCCAATACGATGTAAGGTTCGTTCCCATCAAATGGCCAAGTCCCACCTGAACCACCTATTGTTCCTCCATCGACTGCAATTCCTTCCGTACCATTTCCCGAAAAAGTATTGTTTGAGTGTGTTATGAAATACTTTGCATCAAAATGAATTGGATAGCTACCATTATTCTGAAACGTGCTTCCACTGATGCTTGGGGCACAATCTTCGCAACGAATACCCTCCTCTGTGTTGGAACTAATAATAGAGCTATTAACAGTAACATCAGATTGATAAAGATAAATACCATAACCTGTCGCATTTCTTAACGTGCAGTTAGTCAATGTTGGTTGCGAAGTCATATAGCAATAGATATTGGCATTCTTTCCCCAACCAGACTGCCCGGCATTTTCAACGATGCAGTAAGTCATTGTCGATGTAGTTGAACTACCATAATCACTGGAATTACTAAAATAGATTCCATCCCAGTCATTTGTATTCCCGCTTACTGACTTGAATGTTATGGGATTTGCTGAATTTCCTTCCGCGATTAACCTCCCAGGATACACGTAGGGCCCACTCTCGTAACCAATGCGTAGACCTATATTGTTCAAGAACAATACGGATACGCCGGCTTCTATTGTCAAAGTAGTGTTGCGTACCACCACATCACCAGTGGCGATGTATGGACTATTAGCCAACGCCCACGTTGTATTTGAACCGATGGTACCGCTAACGCCCGTTCCGGTTTTTGTACTCAATACATTAGACAACCCTGACCAGTTGGGAATTTCATCTCCAGTTTTCAGAGCAAAATAATAAATTGTATTATTAGAAAGATCCGATACCGTGAACGTTTCTGCAGAACCAGCCATAGAAGGAGATGGTTCGCCTATTGCTTGCGTGGCACTATTCCAGTTCTCTGTTGTTATCGTGGAAGTGGAATAACGAATGTCGTAGGTTGTAGCTGTACCAGTGCTGCCGTCATCCCCGGGGGCGGTCCAGGTGAGGGTGGCGGAGGTGGTGGTGACGGTGCTCACGGAAAGATCTGTTACATTGCCTGGTGGCGTAGTGTCAGTAATGTTAATATTCATTAGAACGGAAACGGTATTGTCCTCCCAATTTGCAACTGCCAGATCCATATCTCCGTCATTATCAAAATCTGAAGCACAAACATAAGTAGGTCCAGTTCCTGCTGCGTAGTCTGTTTTCGCTTGAAATGTCCCATCGCCGTTATTCAGAAGGATGGAAACTTTGCTCGAAGTCGAATTCGCCACTGCCAAATCCATATCACCGTCATTATCCAAATCCGCAGAAAAAACAGAATAAGAACTAGGACCTGTCGTGTAGTCCGTTTTTGCTTGAAATGTACCATCCCCGTTGTTCAGTAAAACAGAAACTGTGCCAGAATTGTAATTTGCCACTGCTAGATCCATGTCCCCGTCGCCATCCAAATCCACAGAAAACACAGAGCGAGAAAGCATACCTGTTCCATAGTCTGTTTTCGCTTGAAATGACCCATGCCCGTTGTTCAGCAAAACAGAAACGTTATCAGAACCTGCATTCGCAACTGCTAGATCCATATCCCTGTCGCCATCCAAATCCACAGAAAAAACAGAATAAGGAGAATTAGTATCCGCTCAATAATACATGGTAACAACATACTCTATGCATAACATGTTTCGGCATGTTTTTGCTTAATAATTTGAGACAACGGTGGCAAATTATATGTTCCTGTAATTCTATCAA
>Ga0075123_10001194_pt1 | contig 13242 bp, 9 predicted proteins | sample AntAceMetag02UKX_FD_69808 | JGI IMG/M metagenome (GOLD analysis project Ga0075123, IMG submission 69808) | Saline lake microbial communities from Ace Lake, Antarctica - Antarctic Ace Lake Metagenome 02UKX | ecosystem: Environmental > Aquatic > Non-marine Saline and Alkaline > Saline | place... | reverse complement strand
ACAGCTATCCTGAGCCTGGTGGGGGTGAAGGATATTGACCCCGTACGGGCGAAGGAACATATCCTACTTTCAAATATCTTTGAAGATGCCTGGCGCCAGGCGAAAGACCTGGACATGGCAACCTTGATTACCCGTGTTCAATCACCGCCCTTTGAGAAGCTGGGTGTATTTTCCTTGGATCAATTCTATCCCGAGAAAGAACGGTTTGAGCTGGCGATGCTGCTCAACAACTTCCTGGCTGCACCGGCGTTCCAGACCTGGCTTGAAGGGGAGCCGCTGGACATTAAAAAATTCCTATTTACGCCATCCGGAAAACCGCGCCACAGCGTTTTTTATCTCGCACATTTGAACGATGAAGAGCGGATGTTCTTCATTACCCTGTTGTATGCCGCTGTTGAATCCTGGATGCGGACACAAAAGGGTTCCAGCGGGCTGCGCGCCCTGGTTTATTTCGATGAGATTGTAGGGTACCTGCCGCCGGTTGCAAACCCACCCAGCAAGGAAATTATTTTACGGATGCTGAAGCAGGCTCGTGCATTTGGGGTTGGCTTGATGGTGGCGACCCAGAACCCGGTGGACCTTGACTATAAGGCACTCTCAAATGCCGGCACTTGGGTCATCGGGAAACTCCAGACCGAGCAGGACAAAGCCAGGTTGCTGGATGGGCTGGAAGGGGCAGCGCCAGGTGTGGACCGGAAGGACTTTGACCGGATGATCTCACTCGTGGATAAACGTGTATTCATTTTGCATAATGTCCATGAGGACGAACCTCAGGTCTTCCATACCCGTTGGGCGATGAATTATCTGCCCGGGCCGCTCACACGCACGCAAATCCCGGCAGTCAATGCACTTGTTGGTGCCAGTTCGGGTGCAATCGCTAGGAAAGCAACGGAAACAGGTGCGAAGGCTGCGGAAGGGGAACGCTCTGTAATCGGATTGGATGCACCACCAGCGGTAAGGGGATCAATCTCGGTGTATTATTTTCCAGCAGACAGGGGTCCTTCAGAAGCGATGAAAGAAGCAGGGCAGTCGCTTTCGGGTGGGATTCCACAGACTCGCTATCTTTATAAGCCAGCTCTGACAGGGCAGGCGCGGGTTGCGTATTTATCAAAGAAATATAATCTCAGCCATGAATCTGTATTTACCGTATGCATTGATGAAATGAAACGTAAAGGTTTGGTGCGCTGGGAGGACTTTACAGCAAAACCTCTTGATTTGGATCGGCTCTCTCAGGAGCCGCTCCCTGAGGCGATGTTTGATCCTCTCGAAAATCTTCCCGTTGATGATGCTGCATATATCGGAAATCTTAAAAATGATTTCACGGATTGGATCTACCGTACGCAGGTGATGACCTTGCGGGTGAATGAGGCTTTAGGTGTGATCGTTGGACCGGAAGCGTCAGAGGATGATTTCCGTGAGATGTGCACTGAGGCAATGGAAGAGAAACAGGAAGCGGAAATTGAAGCGATCAAGGAAAAATACGAAGCGAAACTTGATCAATTGGAAGATAAATTGAGGGACGAGATGGAGGACCTTGAAGAAGATAAGCAGGAACTCAGCCACCGCCGCATGGAAGAGGTGGGTAAAGGGGTGGATAACGTGCTGGGTCTCGTGCTTGGACGCAGTCGAAGTCTCAGTACATCCCTGACCAAACGACGCATGACCGCGAAAGCCAAAACAGATGTTGAATACAGCGAGCAGGATGTCAAAGATATTGAAGAAGACATCAAGGAAATGGAAGAGGAATTTAAGGAGGAACTGGAAGAGGTCTCTGAGCGCATGAAAAAGGTCATTGAACAGGTGGCTGAAGAACCAGTTTCAGCTTACAAGAAGAATATCTTTGTAGAAGTATTCGGGCTGGTATGGCTGCCCTATTACGTTTTTGAAAAGGCGGACGGATGGGTGACTGTGCCTGCTTTTACGTGGGGAGAGAAGTAGCGCATCTCATCAAACAGTATTAGGTGGGAGAGGCATCACATTCAACGAAGTTTACAACCACGGCTCATTCACGCAATACCTGCATTTCTTAATTTACGAATATTAAGATGTACCTGCTGAATCACTAAAGGAAATGTGAGGGGCAGTATGCTCTATGAAGGGCAGGACAAATCGGGTGATATTACTCTATAAGTGTTCTTACAGTGTATGGGTAGCATAGCGTTAGGAAGTTGATCCAGAATTGTAAGGAAATGAGGATGTCATGATTAAACGAAAAGCGAGAGCGCAATGGCAGGGAGATCTCAGGAGGGGACAGGGTTCGATTGAATTGGGGAGCGGTGCCTTCAGCGGCAGGTACTCATTTACAACCCGGTTTGAAGAAGAGAAAGGCACGAACCCAGAGGAGCTGATCGGCGCAGCGCATGCTGCCTGCTTCTCTATGGCCCTCAGTTCAGCATTAAGTAAGGATGGTTATCAAGTCGAAGAGATCCAAACTGAAGCGACAGTATCCATGGATAAGGGTAGGGCAGGTTTTACCATTGCCGGCATCAAACTGAATACAACAGCTGGGGTCAAGGAGATCGAGATGGAAGATTTTGTTAGGTATGCTTCAGATGCCAAGCAGAACTGTCCGGTTTCCAAAGCTCTGGCAGCAGTGGAAATTCACCTGGAAGCCCATTTGCTCAAGTGATATTATCGGTTACTTAATCTGCTATAAGTCGCTAAGGAGATGCCCATAGCGGATATCTCATTTTATTAGGGGTTCATTCAAGTGGGAGATAAACATTTATCGTTTATCTTTTACTCACTGACGGGGGCTCCTTAAGGTATTGCTGTTTGGGCTGGTTTTGTCGGTGACTGCTGAAGGGCGGATGCCAGCAGTGCCAATGCACGGGCTTCATCAGCATATCCTTCCGCGATGACGCGCTGTGCCTGGGCACCCAGCGCATAGATGGGGTCTTCATCTTCAAGCACTTCCAGGCGGAGAGTCGCTCGTTCAAGATTTCCGGTAGCGGCATAGACCTGGGCGATCAGGCTCCGATAGGCGTCTTTGTCGGTCTCTCCTAATGTGGAAGGTGCGGTGGTTTCATATACCATCGGGTTGGCCATCCAGGTGTAAGCTACTCCCAGGATCAAACCCAATACCAACCCGATGAGTATGTACCAGCCGCCGCGTTTTCCTTCAGGTTCTGACTCAGTTTTGTATTCCCTGGTATTGTTCAACTCGGTCATTTCCTCACGCCTTATTCCGAATCCAGTGGGGTAAGTTCGACCGCAGCAGCCAGGTTTTCCAAAAGCTGGATATCAGCGGTTGTGTATTGATGTTCTTCAGCAAAGAGGATGGTTTGACGCATCATCTCGGGGAGGGATCTCTCCCCTAAGAAATCTAAACGCGATAAAGCCAGCGTGATATCGCCCTCATTTTCATAGAGTTCTGCTGCCATGAGGAAGATGTCGGTCTGATAGTCGATCCGCAGGGAGTCTGGGGGTGTATTTGTGTACTGAACAGGATTGACAACCCAGCCATAGGTCACACCGACCGCCAAACCCACCAGGACGGATAGGGTGAAGAAAAGGACACGGCGGGTCCGTTGTTTCAAATTAATCCACTTTCAACATCGGCATGCGGATGCCGTTTGATTTCGCTGTTTGGATGGCTTTCTCGTACCCGGCGTCTGCATGGCGGACAATGCCCAGCCCGGGGTCTACGGTCAGCACACGTTCAAGACGTCTGGCAGCTTCTGGGGTGCCGTCTGCGACGATCACCTGGCCGGCATGCTGGCTGAAGCCAATCCCAACCCCACCACCGTGATGAAAAGAGACCCAGGTTGCGCCGCTGACCGCGTTCAACATGGCATTTAGGATCGGCCAATCGCTGACGGCATCCGTACCGTCCTTCATGCTCTCCGTCTCGCGGTTCGGCGAAGCGACCGAGCCCGAATCCAGGTGATCGCGTCCGATCACGATGGGTGCGGAGACGCGGCCTTCAGCGACAAGTTTGTTGAATGCCAGACCTGCTTTTGCGCGTTCGCCGTATCCCAGCCAGCAAATTCGTGCGGGCAGTCCCTGGAAAGGTACCTTTTCCTGTGCCATGTCCAACCAACGGTGCAGATGCTCATCTTCCGGGAAAAGGGCTTTGATGACGCGGTCCGTTTCGTAGATATCTTCCGGGTCACCGGAGAGCGCGACCCAACGGAAGGGACCTTTACCTTCACAGAACAGCGGGCGGATATAAGCTGGTACAAACCCTGGGAAGTCAAAGGCATTCTTGACGCCGAAATCATAAGCCCGCTGACGGATATTATTGCCGTAATCGAAGACTTCAGAGCCTTTCTTCTGGAAGGCAAGCATCGCCTCTACATGTCTGGCGATGGACTTCTGAGCAAGCTGAGCATAAGCACCCGGATCGGTTTTTCGCAGTTCATCCGCTTCCTTCATCGTCAAACCAGCCGGGATATAGTTATGGAGGTTATGGGCAGGGGTTTGGTCGGTGACCACATCAGGGATCATCCCGCGGATCACGAGTTCAGGATAAATATCAGCGGCATTACCGATCAACCCAATCGATTTTGGCGTTTCACTTTCCAAAGATTCTTCAACGAGGGTCATGGCTTCTTCCAGGTCATCCACCACCACGTCCACATACCCCGCTTCCAGGCGGCGTCTGGCCCGCTCAGGGTCCACCTCGATGATCAACCCGACGCCTTCGTTCATCGTGATCGCCATTGGTTGTGCGCCGCCCATACCACCGAGTCCGGCGGACAGGACGAATTTACCTTTCAGGGAAGGCCAACCTTTAAGATGCGCCAGGGAGCCGAGGGTTTCATACGTGCCCTGCAGGATTCCCTGGGTGCCGATGTAGATCCAGGAACCTGCTGTCATCTGTCCGTACATGATCAAGCCTTTTGCGGCAAGTTCATCAAAGTGTTCCTGGGTTGCCCAATGTGGGACCAGGTTTGAATTGGCAATCAATACACGGGGTGCATCCGGATGGGTTTTGAAGACAGCCACTGGTTTGCCGGATTGGACCAGCATGGTCTCGTCTTCCTCGAGTTCTTTAAGGGTTGCCAGGATGGCGTCAAACGACTCCCAATTACGTGCAGCCTGACCGCTGCCGCCGTAAACGACCAGGTCATCAGGACGTTCAGCAACCTCCGGGTCAAGGTTGTTTTGGATCATCCTGAACGGCGCCTCCGTCAGCCAGGATTTACACGTAAGTTTGGATCCTCTCGGGGCACGAACCGGGCGTGGCTTGGACATATCTTCCTCCTTGGTTGAATTTCCTCTTAAATAGATACACCATAAATTATAAGACCTTCTGCAGAAGGTGGTAAAAAAGGCGCTGATGGTCTGCTGGTCTTTCCCTGCGACCATAATACAACAGATCCTATCTGTCCTTCAGGAGGTACCTGGTCCTTAAGAGGTCAGGGCATCACATAGGTCTGGAGACTCTGGGCGGGTTCTTGATTCTGCAACAAAACATAGATGGTGGGGATTAACAGGATGGTGAAGATTTGATAGGGAAGATGAATGATGAACAAGGATGAAAATTTAACTTCGGATCAATTATCTCTTTCAGGGAGAAGAAAACACCCGGTAATGTGTTAATCATTACCGGGTTTAGTTTCCAAGCTTAATCTAAATGCCAGTCAGTAGATTGATTTATTGCTCCATGTTGTGCGCTTGCTGCAATAGCCCTTCAACGATATCTTCGGGGGGCATTGTCAGCGCGTCCTGTTGGAATCTCAATATACTGATCAAAGGCATTTCAACGACCATATTGAGCGACTCCATCCCAATACCGTCCTCACCTCCGAACATTTGACTGAACTTGGATGTCATTTCTTCAAATATTGGTTTAAGAACCACGGTGCCGCGAGGGTCATCCAGCCATTCTTGAATGGTTGATTCCATGTTCAGCAGGCATGGAAGCTTGAGGGTTGATTTCATTGTAGTGGTCAGCGAATAGCGGATATCTACCGAAGAGGCGCCAATCATGATATCAAATTCACCATCCTCGGTAACCCAGCGGTGATACCCAGGGTGATAGAATGCAAACGAGCGGAAGTCAAGCGGGATAGAGACTGTTTTGGTTTCACCAGGCACCAACTCGACTTTTACAAAGCCTTTTAATTCCTTGGGTGGTCTGGCGAGGCTGGATTCACGATCGTGCACATAGACTTGAACGACCTCCTTGCCTGTCACATTCCCGGTGTTCGTCACATCAACTGAAACGATTATCCCATTGACGTCATTGAAGGATTCTGGCACCTTTGGATTGCTGTAAGCGAATGTCGTATAACTCAGGCCGTAACCAAAGGGGAAGAGTACCGGCAGCTCCCTGGCATCATAATAACGGTAGCCAACATAGGTCCGTTCGCCATAGTGGACCTCTCCAGCGCCGCCTGGCCAATTGATATAAGCTGGGGTACCTGACAGGTTAAGCGGGAATGTCTCGGCTAGTTTACCGCTTGGATTGACGTTGCCGTACAATACATCGGCAATCGCGCCAGCACCTGCCTGTCCCATCATCCACGCTTCAACAACAGCGCTCACGTCATCAATCCATTCATCCATAGCGACTGCTGAGCCGTTATTTAATATAACAACTGTTTTGGGCTGTGCTTTCGCAACAGCTTTGATCAGGGCTACCTGGTGTGCTGAAAGGTCAATGTCTTTTCGATCATAACCTTCTGACTCTTGTGTTGCCGGAAGGGATACATACAGTAAAGCGACATCTGATGATTTTGCCACCTCAACTGCTTCATCAATCAAGGCTTGTTCGGAACCCGCCTTTTCAGTGTAACCTTCAACATAGACAAGTTCCGCATTCCCAGCTCGTTTACGAAGTTCTGTAAATGGGGAGTCTACCTTTGTCGGATTGATGTGTGAACTGCCGCCACCCTGGAAATAGGGCTCTTCGGCTGAATGTCCAATCACAGCGATCTGGTTATGTTCCTTCAGGGGTAGAATGCCGTTATTCTTTAGAAGGACAATCCCCTCAGATGCAATTTCCTGCGCCAATCGGTGATGTGCTTCTTCATCGAACGTAGCGTTATCGTCGGCTGTCTCCTGAGCTTTGAATGCGATCCTGAGAATTCTTTGTACGGTATCGTCCAAGACTTGGCTGTCGCATTCTCCTGAGCGAACAGCCTGGACAACCGCTTTGATATTTCGTTCGTGGGGACCGGGCATTTCAAGGTCGAGACCGCCATTAAGGGCTTTGACCCGATCATGGATCGCACCCCAGTCCGAAACAACAAAACCTTCAAATCCCCATTCGTTCTTTAGGATATCAACGAGGAGTTCATGGTGTTCTGAACAGAACGTCCCATTGAGTTTGTTGTAAGCGCACATGACCGTCCAGGGTTTTGCTCTTTTAACTGCAGCTTCAAAAGCGGGTAGGTAGATCTCCCTCAATGTGCGTTCATCAACCTCAGCGCTAATGCTGAACCTTTGAGATTCCTGATTGTTAGCAGCGAAGTGTTTCAGGGATGTCCCCACACCCTTGTCCTGAACACCGTTGATGAAACTGACTGCCAGCTCACCAGCAAGGAAGGGGTCTTCAGAAAAATATTCAAAGTTGCGTCCCCCTAATGGCGATCTTTTGATGTTCACGCCTGGTCCGAGAACGATATCCACATTTAAAGCTTTGGCTTCCTCAGCAATCGCTTCTCCCATCCTAAATAGCAAATCTATGTTCCAGGTTGCTGCACTGCAAGAAGCTGTGGGGAAACATGTGGAGGGGAGGCTTTTTTCCGCCAACTCATGTTCATTTGGAACCCGGCGTAAGCCGTGAGGTCCATCAGAACAGGACAATTTCGGGATGCCCAACCGCTCAATTGAAAGAGTCGACCAATTTGAGACACCAATGCACAGCGTTGCTTTTTCCTCAAGTGTCATTTGGTTGATTAACGCTTTAATATTATCCATATTCTCCTCGTTTACCGCTTGTCTGGGAAAATTAACTCCGACAAGGTTTGGTAATTTTCCATATTAATAAAACCGTACGGCATCCGTCATTCCTGTCAATGCTGTGTGCCTCATCTAACGGCATCAACCTTGATGCTAAGCCTGAAGGCTTTTTGATTGGATGTGTCCTGTAATTTATTTATCGATATTTGGTCAATTAGTATCCACGGTCAAGAACTCAATTTAACAATCCTTGTACCATATCACAACAGTAGAGAATAAATGAAATGATCTGCTTATACAGTAGAGAGATCCCATTCCTCATAGATTTTTGGCACATCACTGAGCAAGCGCTTGGTGTAGGGTTCTTTAGGATGTAAGATCACCTCATCGGCAGTGCCATTCTCCACGAATTTCCCTTTTTCCATGATATAAACACTATCAGAGACGTAATATGCCAAGCCAACATCATGAGTAATGAAAATAATGGTCATCCCAATCTCGTTGCGAAGTTGCATTAACATATCCAGGATGGTGGCACGTGAACAAGCATCAATCATTGATGTAATTTCGTCCGCCAGGAGGATCTTTGGTTTCAGGAGGAAGATACGCGCAATCATAAGGCGCTGCATCTGCCCACCAGAAAGCTCAAAAGGATATTTGTTTGTCAATTCCTCGAACTTTAAATTGACGAAACTGCATGCTTCGGTCATTAATCTCACTTTTTCATGGTGGGGAAGATGCCCGCCGCCGCGCATACGAATACAGTCCAGCAAGACTGCATCAATCTTATTAAAGATGTTGTAGGAGGAATATGGATCTTGAAAGATCGCTTGAATATTCTTCCAATACTCTTTTTTATTTTTATATGTTCTAATATCGCGTTTAATTCCCTGGAAGTAAATTTCACCATCGGTCTCAGTGATCAATCCTAAAAGCATCTTCGCAAACGTTGTTTTTCCGCTTCCGGATTCTCCAACGATTGAAATGACTTCCCCCTCGTAGATATTAATATTGACGTGATCGACTGCGACGACTCGTTGGCGACCGAAACCAAATACCTTTGTAAGCCCCAAGGCACTCAGACAGGGTTTCTTATTATTCGGCATCTTTATAAGCCTCTCTTAGCTCTTTTTCTGAAAAGATACAGCGATAGGCACGACCACCACTTGCATTATTTCGTAAACCTACGGACATCACTCTACATTCGGGCTGCACATATTTACAGCGTTCAGCAAACTGGCAACCTTCAGGTGGATTCTTAAGATTGGGTGGTACGCCAGGAATTGCGGTCAGCTTCATTTCACGCAGACCTTTTTCAGGCACAATAATTGAACCCATCAGACCTTTGGAATATGGATGGAGGGGATCGAATACCGCTTCTTTTGCACTTGCTTGCTCTACAATCTGACCCGCGTACATCACCATAATATCATCGGTCACGTTGTATAAAAGCGGCAGCTCATGAGTGATGAAGATCAAAGATTTGATGTAACCCTTTTCCATTAAGTCCCGCATCATCTTGATGACCTTTTTCTGGGAGGTGACGTCCAATGCGGAAGAAGGCTCATCAGCGATCAATACTTTTGGGCTCAGGATGACTGATGTCGCAATCACGGTGCGTTGTTTCATACCACCCGAAAGTTCTACAGGGTATTTTTTCAGGACACTCGCCGGGAGGCCTAAGGATTCAAATCGAGATCTAGCCAGGTCATAAATCTCTTTTTTAGTCGCATCTGGATTATGTGCCCTGACAACATCCTCAATGAATTTGATCACTTTCTGTGTGGGGTTTAGCGCGTTCATTGCGGATTGGGGAATATAGGCAATCTCTGTTCCCAATACCGATTTACGGATGTCATCAGGATTCATGCCGGAGATGTTCTGCCCATCAATGATGATCTCTCCATTGATATAATGCAGCGGGGGGAAGTAGTATCCCATCAGGCTAAGTGCGAGGGTCGACTTACCGCATCCGGATTCTCCTGCAATACCCAGCGATTTCCCTTCTTCAACCTTAAGAGAGACATGGTCAACCGCATAGACATTTTCATTGAACCGGGTGATGTATTTTGTCGATAAATCATTTACTTCTATCATTACTTTTGACATTTCAACCGCCTACTCCCTCAATGCTGGATTGAATACCTGGTCAAGACCCGTGTTCATCAAATTCAATGAAAACGAAACCAAAGCGATGGTTACAACCACGGGGAAGTACGCCCACCACTTACCTAGGATATGCGCTGAATAGATCATCGCCCAGTTCATCATCAGTCCCAGCGTTGGAACTTCTGTTGTTTTAGGCCCCAACCCAAGGATGGATAATCCCGCCTCAGCAAGGATCCCGGAGGAAATCTGCAGGATAAAAGCCATCACAACATAAGAGGCGATGTAGGGCAGGATATCGAAAATTATGATGTGAACTACAGAGTGTCCGGATAATTTTGATAGATTGACATGATCGCGATGACGCAGCGAGATGACTTGGGCTCGCACAGCTCTGGTCGTCCATACCCAGGACGTCAGGCCGATCACCGCTGCGATTGTAGTGGCACCCCGCTGCTCCTGACCAATGCTGTATGAAATCAAGATCAGCAGCACAAAGCTGGGGATAACAGTAAACAGGTTCGTAAAGAACATGATGATGTTATCCACAATGCCGCCAATATAACCAGCCAATAATCCCAGGGTCAACCCGATGAGGGTTGCAATTGTACCAGCAATGAATCCGATCTTAAGAGATGTGCCGGTTGCTGAGACCAACTCTGTGAGCGTATCCCGACCAAAGTTATCGGTACCAAGGAGTAATAACCGTACATTTGCAACCTGGCCAACATTCACGAAGTATGATTGTTCGATGGTATCTACTGCCTGCAGTTCCCCTGTCTCTGTGTCGACTGCAGCAATGGTCACGCCCTCTGTTTCTAGTAACCCTTCTAGCGAGGCGTCGAGTCTGACATAGTACCTGCGCTTTGCGGAGGTCATTCCAGGGAACCTTAAGGTAGAGTCATAATTGTTTATCCATAGCCCCATGAGTTTTTCGGTGTTTTCGATATCAATTTCTTCCTCAGGAATCCCATATGCCACCAGCCAATCTTTTACATCAAGGCGTTCCTGGTCACCCAGCTTGTTGGCAATCCGATTGGCAGTAGCATCATTCAGATTCAATGTGTACATCTCAGCATCAAAACTGTCATACATATTGACATAGATCCCTGGCTCGAAGAATGTACCCAAAGCAATGATTTCCAATGGGTCATCTGTAACAATCAAAGGATAAAAGATCACGATCAGTATTATGAGCATAAACAAGGAAAAGCCAACCACAAATTTAGGAGAGTGAAATATCTCTTTAAACGTATGTTTCATTTTTAGATTCTCTCCTTATTCAATCTGAGCCGCTCTAATTCGCGGGTCAATAATGCCGTAAAGGATTTCGATGAGAAACGTCGTGCTCAGCACCATCATTGTGATAATCAATGTTGTTGCTGAGATCAGCGGATAATCCTGTCCCATGACACCGCCTAAGATCGTAGAGCCAAGGCCCGGATAACTAAACACAACCTCTGATACCAAAGCCCCGCCAACCATCGTCCCGATGGACAGCGCCAGCCCCGTCACCTGTGGCAGCATGGCATTTCTGAAGACATAACCAACGGTCTTTTTATCCTTAATCCCAAGGAAACGGCTGTATTTTACGTAATCAGCATTTAACTCATAGATCGCCATTGAGCGCATGCCAATCGCCTGCCCGCCAATAATGATTAAAACAATTGACCAGAATGGCAGTTGATAATGGACGATCACAGACCAGATGAACCCCCAGCTGAAATTAGGGAGCATATCGAACCCATATCCACCTGAAGTCGGGAACCATTTTAACGAGACTCCAAAAATAACCAATAAAATGATCGCCATGCCAAAAGCGGGGAGATTGCTCATGAAAATGCTGATGGGCATGATGACTTTATCAAAACCCTTCTTTAGGTATGCTGCTAACGCCCCAAGGATATTTCCAAGCACCCAGCCTACAAGGATTGCAGGCAACTGCAAACATAATGTCCACCAGATGGAAGACTGAATGATGTCAGCAACCGGTCTGGGATATTGACTGAATGATAAGCCGAAATTCCCTTGAGAGATGTTCTTTAAATAAAGAAAAAATTGTTCGTGTAAGGGTTTATTGGTGCCAAATAGTTCAGCGTATTGTTCGTAAACTCTTTGGATACCAGATTGGCTTTCCATGCCCTGGACGACCCTTTGTGTGATAACAGCTACGGGATCTCCAGGCATCAGGCGAGGTAAGATGAAATTAAGTAGGAACGCGCAAACAAAGGTAACGAGGAACCACGCTAACTTCTTACCGAAATATTTTAAATAGCCTTTCAATCCAACACCTCCTTTGATATTAAATGGCTTTTATTAAAAACCGCCATGCCCCGGGGTTCTCGGAACATGGCGGTTGATATTGGATTGTTGTTTACGGTTCAATAAGTGTGAGGTTGTATAAGCCAGCGATACCGTAACCACCATTTAGGTTGGTTGGCGGGACGTTGGTGCCATCACCCTCCTCTGGGAAGTTCGTCCATACACTTTCGTTCACTGTGTCGAACAGGTCAGGGCGATACATGAGTGTGAAGGAAGGAACATCGGTCAGATAAATCTCGGTCAGTTCAGTGTAGTATTCGACCAATACATCAGGGTCGGTTTCGTTGGGGATCAATGTGAGCAATTCACCGACGCGATCGTTGACGTAACCACCCCAGTTGCCGTTCCAGTTACCCATCGTACCGGCAAATTCGGGGCTCATCAATTGGCGAGCACGTGCCCAAGGATTGGTTGGGCCTGCGCCGTTGCTCCAAACCATGAAGATATCATATTCAGTCTGGTCGCCATTGACGAAGACGGTCTGGTAGACACCCCATTCAGGATACAAGGTTGTGATCTCAATGCCGATGTCTTCCCCAGCCGCGGCGACGATTTCCATCGCTGCCTGCCAGTCGGACCAGCCATTGGGGCAGGCGGCATTGTAGGATAGCTTCTGGCCATCAATATCGCGATAACCATCGTCATCCGTGTCAACGATACCAGCCTCATCCAAAAGTGCATTGGCGCCGTCGATGTCGTTGCCAGCCCATTGCAGATCAGCAACAGCATCATGATCATACAAAGCTTGTTCGCCTTCTGTTGGGTTCATAATGGAGCGTGGTACCTGATCGAAGGTTGGGGACTGGTTTGTCATTGCGTTGGCGATGATCGTGTCATAGTCCACAGCCATTGCGATTGCTTTTCGGACGGCAACATTGTCCAGGCCAGGAGAAAGCAGGTTAAAGTAGGCTGTTGGCAAACTGGCGGTGATGCTGTAAGGAGCCTCATCCATGTATGTGG
>Ga0075123_10001187_pt1 | contig 13277 bp, 9 predicted proteins | sample AntAceMetag02UKX_FD_69808 | JGI IMG/M metagenome (GOLD analysis project Ga0075123, IMG submission 69808) | Saline lake microbial communities from Ace Lake, Antarctica - Antarctic Ace Lake Metagenome 02UKX | ecosystem: Environmental > Aquatic > Non-marine Saline and Alkaline > Saline | place... | reverse complement strand
CTCCGGTTAATCTGGGTTCAGTTGAAAAGTCCGGACTCCCGATGATGTTCACCTGTTAGCTTGAGTAATAGGATTCATCATATACTCAAGTTAATTACAATAGAATAATAATACAAAATCTTACAAATCATTTCCAACTATCAATAATATATCGCTTTGATCATAAGCACTACTCATGATAGCGGTAGAGAATGGCAAACGTCTGGACTTCAATAAACTGTATTAGAATTGGAGGAAGCATCAATGACTTTTTTGACTAAAAAAGAACAATGGTAAATGGACAAGCCTATGCTGCTGGATGACACCATTAATTAAATTTTTATGCATAATTATCTGGATGAGTTAAAAACGTTGATTCTTTCACAAAGAGGCGGTTGATATGAAAAAAGTTTATTTACTATTATTGTCAATTCTATTAATATCTTGTTCCCTGTCCAACACGATTACCTCATTATCGCCGACAGAAACACCAACACCCACACAAACACCAACGCCTACAGCTACACCAGTTCCAATGACGGATGAGGAATTCAGTGAACTAGCCCTATCAACTTGTGAGGGACTAAAGGATAACTTATCCGATATTGCAGATTCTGGTGAAAGTTTCATAGATCGGTATATGATGGCAGCTGTGGTATATCAAATTGCCGCTGACAATCTGTCTGTCATTTCGACTGACCCAGCAGCTGCGCCGCTGGCAACAGAATTCCTGGCAAGTCTGGCACAACTGCCCGGTTTATTTGAAGATTACAGTCAAGCGCTTGAAGATGCAATGGCAGATTCCGGTATAACCTATTCTGAAATTTCTTATTTTGCTGTCACCACAGAAGATAATGCCTTTTTAGTTTTTGCCAATGATGAATGGAACGAACTGATGGTCGAAGAGACCTTGAAAATGAGCTTCTATTCGACAAAGGCAAGCTTCGAGTCTTCAGCAAATGAGCTTGGGGTAAATATTTGCACATCGGTTGATCCAATTTTCGATTAAGTTCGACATCTTATTATTTACGAAATTTCTTTATTAATCTTCCAAGGGAGATGATATGCTTCATCTCCCTTGTATTATTTATGACCGCTATACACAAGTTGTCCTGGTCAATTTTCTCGTCGTGTGATTAAACAGTGAAATAAAATTCGCATCAAGAAATTCACCAGCAACAAATCTAACTTATTTTCTAGTAGAATAATAGAACGTAAAAATAGTTCAGCATTCAAACAAACTCATGTTTGAACAACATGTGCATTATTACAATTTGCTTGTCAATACTTGAAGATTGATTCATCTAAAGAAAAATGGCCGCAGCAGGAGAAATTATGCAGGATAAACCCAAAGGCGCGGAGATCCGTCAAGATTTCATTGATTTTTTCATCGAACATGGGCACACCTTTGTCCCCTCATCCTCCCTTGTCCCCGGCGGTGATGCAACCCTGCTGTTCACCAACGCCGGCATGGTGCAGTTTAAAGATGTCTTTCTTGGCACAGATCAACGCCCCTACACTCGGGCAGTCAACGCCCAGAAGTGCCTGCGGGTTTCCGGCAAGCATAATGACCTGGATCAGGTCGGACGAGATAACACCCACCATACCTTCTTTGAAATGTTGGGGAACTGGTCCTTTGGCGATTACTATAAAAAAGAAGCCATCACCTGGACCTGGCAGCTTCTTACTGAAGTTTGGAAGCTCCCCAAAGATCGGCTGTGGGCAGCCTATTTCAAGGATGAGTTAGACGAAATCCCCGAAGACCGGGAAGCAGCTGAGATCTGGTTGGAACAACCCGGCTTCAATCCGGATCACCTCCTGCCCTTTGGGCGTAAAGACAACTTCTGGGAGATGGCGGACACCGGCCCCTGCGGCCCTGACGCGGAAATCCACTTCGATCGCGGTCCCGAATTCTGCAATATGGCGGACGTTCCAGGCCATGTCTGCAAGGTGAACGGCGATTGCGAACGCTTCCTTGAGATTTGGAACAATGTTTTCATCCAATACAACCGGCTTTCCCCTACCGAACTGATCCCGCTGGAGAAAACCCATGTGGATACCGGCATGGGATTCGAGCGGATCGTTTCTATCCTGCAGGATGTCCCCTCCAATTACAAGACTGACCTGTTCATGCCCCTGATCCAGCGTGTCCAGGAGCTGACCGGGCAAACGGACGCGGAACGGGAAGCCAACCTGACGCCCTACCGCGTGATCGCCGACCACGCCCGCGCGACCGCATTTCTGATCGCCGATGGCGTTGTCCCAGGCAATATCGGGCGGAATTATGTCTGCCGGATGCTCGTCCGCCGGGCAGCCAGGTTTGGGATGAAGCTAGACCTGCATGAGCCGTTCATGGCGAAGGTCGCCAGGGTCGTGATTGATGAGTACGGCGAATTCTATTCCGAACTCAAGCGAAATGAAAAGACAATCCTTGATAACCTGACGCGTGAGGAAAAACAATTCCAGAAAACGGTCAAAGCCGGATTGGAACACCTGGATATCCTGCTTGATGAGCTTGAAAAGAAAGGCAGCCAGGTCCTGGATGGCGGAGAAGCGTTTGAACTGTACGCCACCCACGGCTTACCGCTCGAGATCACCCGGGATATTGCCCAGGAACAGGGTTTGGATGTGGATACGGTTGGGTTCCAAAAAGCCATGGAAGCACACCGCCTGGCGTCAGGCGCGGGGAAGGAATTCGGCGAGATGGGCGGCGAGGACGTTGAAGTATATACTCGCCTGGTCAATGAACTGCGCGAAGCGCATCAGCTTGACAATACTGGTGTGACCTACACACCCTATGAGCCCATTAGAGAACCCCTTGAAATCCTGGCGCTGATCAAAGATGGACAGCCTGTCCAAACGGTTGAACCCGGCGATACCGTGGAAGTCCTGCTCCCCAAGACCTGGTTCTACGTTGAGTCCGGCGGGCAGGTCTCAGATATGGGGCAGATCGTCAGCGCGGACGGGAAGGACTGGACGATCAAGGTCACAGCGCTGCGTAAACCCGCTGCTGGTGTGATCGTGCATGTCGGCGTGGTCGTGAAAGGTCAACCCGCCGTCGGCGACCTAGCTTTCGCCCAGGTGGATGAAGACCGCCGCACCCAGATCATGCGCAACCACACTGCTATGCACCTGCTCCATGCAGCCCTGCATGAAGTCCTGGGAAAACACGCCCAGCAGGCAGGCTCGCTCGTTGCCCCAGACCGGCTGCGTTTTGACTTCAACCACCCGCAGCCGATGACCCGGGAAGAGATCCTGGCCGTGGAAGCCTGGGTCAACAAGACCATCCTGGCGAACTACCCCCTCCATATCGTCCAGAAGCCCCTGCAGGAAGCCATTGAAGAAGGCGCGATGGCACTCTTCGGCGAGAAGTATGCAGCTGAGGTGCGCACCATCACGATCGGCGATCAGGCGAAGCTCTCGTATGAACTGTGTGGTGGAACGCATGTGGACGAGACCGGCGACATCTGCTTATTCCTGATCACCTATGAGGGCAGCATCGCTGCCGGCGTCCGCCGGATCGAAGCGGTGACGGGCTGGCAAGCGTACCAGCTGGCACGGGAACGGATGAACATCCTGGATGAGGTTGACCGATTCCTGGGAACAGCCCCGAATGAGTTAGTCCAAAAAGTCCACTCATCCACTGATTCTCTGGCATCCGCGGAAAAAGAAATTGAGAAACTGCGCACCCAGATCGTTGCCAGCGCATTTGATGAAAAACTCCAGGAGACAGAAGAGATCAATGGAGTCCGGGTACTCAAGACGATCCTGCCGGATGCGGATATGGATGCCCTGCGAGAGATGACGGACAAGTTCAGGCAAAAATACGAGTCCGGCGTTGCCCTCCTGGCATCTGAACAGGATGGCAAACCAATCCTGATCGCGGCTGTCACCGAAGACCTGGTTAAACGCGGCTTGAACGCTGGCAGCCTCGTCAAGCAGGTCGCCGTGGTGGTGGGCGGCGGAGGAGGGGGCCGTCCAACCCTTGCCCAGGCTGGCGGTAAGGATACCTCCAAGCTTGCAGAAGCCCTGGATCAGGTGGCAGTTTACATCCGGGAAAACCTTAAATAGACACATTTATCCTGTGATAAGGAGTCACAAACAGCGTAGTATTAGCTTTTCACCCCTCATCCAGATCAGACATTGAACCAGAATTCATTTATGGCAAAACTAACCCCACTCCGAAGCCAATACCTTGAGATCAAACGGCAGCATCCGGATGCGATCGTCTTCTTCCGGCTGGGTGACTTCTATGAAACCTTTGACGAGGATGCCAAGGTCGCTTCCCGCGAGCTGGACATCGTCCTGACCTCGCGCCCCGTCTCCAAAGGCATCCGGGTCCCCATGGCGGGTATCCCTTACCACGCCGTAGAGAATTACCTCTCCCGCCTGATCGATAAGGGTTATCACGTCGCGATCTGTGAGCAGGTCTCAGATAAACCCGAGAATGGATTGGTGCCGCGGGAAGTCGTACGCGTAGTCACCCCCGGAACCATCGTAGAACCCGGGCTGCTTCACCATCACAACAACAATTATCTCGCAGCGGCGTTCTATCAGGATAACCGGGCTGGGATTGCCTATGTCGATATTTCAACGGGTGAGTTCGCCGTCACGGAGATATCTGGCAAGGATATCCAGAACCAGATCCGGTCCGAGTTCTTCCGCCTGCACCCCTCAGAGATCCTCTGGGCAGACTCCCTCCCTGAGCCGGACAGCCTCCCGGGTCACCTTTCGATCTACGAGAGCTGGCATTTTGAATTAGGTCGCTGCACGGAGAACCTCGAGGAACATTTCGGCGTAGCAACATTGGACGGCTTCGGCTTGCGCGGGAAGCCAATGGCGATCCGGGCTGCCGGGGCAGTCCTTGCATACCTTGAGGACACGCAGCGCCAATCGCTCAAACTACTCAACGACCTGAGCGCGTACACATTGGACGAATTCATGGTCCTGGACGCAGAGACCCGGCGCAACCTGGAACTGACCGAAACGATCCGCACAGGCAAAGCCCAGGGCTCGCTCCTGGGGATCCTTGACCTCACGCTGACACCAATGGGCGGCCGGCTGATCCATCAATGGGTCAGCAAACCCCTCCTGGATGTGGCACAAATCCAAAAACGCCTGGACGCCGTGTCCTTTTTCTTTCAGGGCGGCTTATTACGTGCAGAAGCACGCCAGGCAGTGCAGGACTTTGATGATCTGGAACGGTTGACCAACCGGGTCATCTCCGGGCATGCGCTGCCGCGCGACCTAGTCGCCATCAGGGAGAATCTTACCCATCTGCCAGCCATGAAAAAAGCCCTGCCGGAAGAAGAGGCTGACATTTCAGATGTCAGCAGCAAGCTCCATCTCTGCAAGGACCAGCTTGCCCTCCTGAATGCTGCCATCCAGGATACCCCCCCTGCCACGTTAGCGAACATCGGTATCATCCGGAAAGGTTTTTCCGCGGAACTTGACCACATCCTGGACTCCTCCCAGAACGCCCGGGAATGGATTTCGGGGCTGGAGAAAGTTGAAAAACTGCGTACAGGGATCAAGCCCTTGAAAGTCGGTTTCAATAAAGTCTATGGGTATTACATTGAGGTCACCAAATCCAATACCGACCTGGTCCCTGAAGAATACATCCGCAAACAAACCCTGGTCAATGCAGAACGGTATATCACGCCGGAACTGAAGGAATACGAGACCCTCGTCCTGAATGCCGAAGAGCAAATCCACGAGATCGAAGGGCGGGTCTTCGCCCAGGTATGCGAAGAGTTGGCAGGTGGTTCGCAGGATTTGTTAGAGACTGCCCGCGGGTTGGCGGAGCTGGACGCCTACCTCTCTCTGGCGGAGACCGCAGCAGTCAACGGTTACCACCGTCCAGAGGTAATCAACGAGAAATGTCTTGAAATCATCAACGGGCGTCACCCGGTCGTTGAAAAGCTGCATACTTCAGAACGGTTCGTCCCGAATAATGCAGTAATGGACCAGGATGAGATCGTCCGGATCATCACCGGTCCAAATATGAGCGGCAAGTCCACCTTTTTACGCCAGGTTGCGTTGATCGTCCTGATGGCACAGATGGGGTCATTCGTCCCTGCTGAGTCCGCCAGGATTGGGTTAGTTGACCGGATCTTCACCCGGATTGGCGCACAGGACGAGATCCACGCCGGGCAGTCCACCTTCATGGTCGAGATGATCGAAGCCGCCAACATCCTGCATAATGCCACCTCACGCAGCCTCCTGATCCTAGATGAAATTGGTCGGGGCACCAGCACCTACGACGGCGTATCCATCGCCTGGGCAATGGTGGAATATATCCACAGCCACCCAGACCTGAAAGCCTATACGCTGTTCGCCACCCATTACCACGAGTTGACGCAGCTGGCAGATATGCTGCCGGGTGTACGGAACTACAATGTCGCGGTCTCGGAATCGGATGGCAGGGTCGTCTTCCTGCATAAGATCGTCCCAGGCGGCGCAGACCGTTCCTACGGGATCCATGTCGCCCAAATCGCCGGGCTGCCCAAACCGGTCATTCAGCGGGCAGATGAGATCCTCAAACAATTAGAAGATTCCTCAGGCACCACCCTTGAACGAAAAGAAGCGGACAAGCAGCAGTTGACCCTCTTTCCAGAGAACAATCCCCTCCTGGAAGCCTTCAAAGACCTGGACATCAACAGCCTGACGCCCATCGAAGCCCTGAACCTGTTGTATGATTGGAAACGGCGTTTTATCAAAGACGACGACTGACTCTTCTCCTATCCCACCTTAGATAAGGTTACAGTCTAATCCCCCACTGGTTTAGCATCTCTTCTTAATGACAAACATCAAAGGGGAAAAACCACCTTCTTATGCCTGCATCAACTGCATATAGCCCGGTAAAATGTCCCTGGTAATCTGGTGCGATGCTTCCGGGATGGCGATGGGCATGTCATTGTCCAGCCACCAGGACGCGACGCCTGTAAAACCATTGCAGTAAAACCTCAAGATCAATGCTGAAGACAGGTCAGGATTGCGCCGGTTGAAGGAACTGGCGATCGGTTGAAATAATAACTCTGAGAGGAGATCTTGAAACAATCGATTGAAGTACGGATCCCCACGTTTCCCTAACATACTCTTGTAAAACGCCTGGTATTTCTTCAGATGGTGAAAGACCAATGCCACATAAGGCTCTACCTGTTCTGGTCCCCATTTGAACCCAGAGATGCCACCCCCATAAATATCTTCACGCAGTTCATTGAACAGCACTCTCGTATAGTCCGCCAGGAGTTCATGCAGCCCTGTGTAGTGCAGATAGAACGTTGACCGGTTCAATCCGGCTTCTTCCGTGATATCTTTGACAGAGAGAGTCGAAAAGGATCGTCTCTCAACCAATGTCCTCAAAGCTTCCCTCAAGAGATGACACGTCCGGATAACTCGGGGGTCAGTAGAGTCTTCAGTCATCAACGAAATGACCTTTCCTGTTGATTATTCAACACGGCATTGATGCGTGTTGATTTTCTTTTCCACCAGATGATTATAATCGATATTATCAACACAGTGTTGATAATATCAAACAACATCAAAAGGTGGCTGCAATGCAAGCATTACTTGACTATATTTTCCTCGAACCTCTGCCCTGGGTCTGGCTTGTGGAAGACCTTCTCGTCCTTCTGCTGACCTTAGTGCTCCTTTTCTCCATACTCAAACGTGAACAACACCCCATCCCCAGAATCCTCGAAGTGTTTGCTTTCGTCTTTGTCTATGCCGCCATTTATGAGAATGCAGCGTGTGTGATGGGATTATATGATTATGGGCGCACTTTTTTGATGATTGGTTCTGTCCCCGCTTCGGTCCCGCTCATTGAGGCGTTCGTCCTGATCACTGGATTCTGGCTGCTGGATAAAACCACACTGCCGGATTGGACAAAGCCGCCCATCATCGGGCTGCTGGGGATGCTGCAGGATTTTTCGCTGGACCCGCTTTCCATACGCCAGGTTTTCGACCTTGGCGAACGGATATCCGGACGCTGGAATTGGCTCATCCAGGCCACAGATCCCAATATCCTTGATATTCCTGCCTTTAATTTCCCTGGGTGGATGCTGATCATGCTCTACAGTGCAACCTGCCTCTTGCTTGGGCGCTGGTGGTATCGCAAATCCGGGTATAAACGCATTGTGGGATACCTTTACCCCTTCATCACCATGATCGCCGCACTCTTGCTGATGATCAGCCCCGTCTCAAGGCTTCTCCTCTGGCTGGAACCAATTTACGAGAAAGCCAGCCAGGCAGAATGGGTCATGTTGGCTTTCCATCTTGTATTTCCAACAATATTACTCATCTTCTTGTGGCGCGGCAGGATGAAAGCGAAGTACACCCGCAAGGATCTGCCGATCTTCCTCATCCCGGTCGTGCTACATATCTATGACATTATCTTTTCCATTGTGGGAGGATTTACAGAAATCCTCTGGATTGTCATCCTTGCAAGCGTGATTCATACAGCCCTGCTGGCCCTCTTTTATTTCAGAGGGCAGCAGGTAAATGAAATTCCAGAAAGCAAGGGAGCCCCAGATTAAAATCGCTTGCGTTAGTCCTGGTCCACCCAATCGAAAGTGCGAGTAACCGCTTTCTTCCAGCCGGCATACAGCTTCTTGCATTTTTCATCCAGCATCGCAGGCATCCAGCGTTTATCTTCCTGCCAATTCTTCCGCAGTGAGTCTACATCATCCCAGAAGCCAACTGCCAGGCCGGCGGCGTAAGCTGCGCCCAGGCAGGTTGTCTCAACGACGACCGGTCGGATCACAGGCACATTCAGAATGTCCGCCTGGAACTGCATCAAGAGTTCATTCACGACCATCCCCCCATCCACTTTCAGTGCCCGCAGCTTGACGCCAGAATCCTTTTCCATGGCGTCAAGCACTTCTCTGACCTGATAGGCAGTCGCTTCCAATACCGCCCTAGCGATATGACCGCGATTGATATAGCGGGTCATACCCACGATCACCCCGCGCGCATCACTGCGCCAATAAGGTGCGAACAATCCTGAAAAAGCTGGGACGAAATAAACCCCACCTGTATCGTCAACTGTCTTAGCCAACGCTTCAATCTCCCCTGCAGAATCGATCATCCTGAGATTATCCCGCATCCACTGCACAAGTGCCCCGGTGATGGCTATGGACCCTTCCAGGGCATAAACAGGTGCTTGGTCCCCGATCTTATATCCTAATGTTGTGAGTAAACCAGACTTGCTGGGAACGAGTTTATTGCCCGTGTTCATCAGCATGAAACACCCTGTGCCGTAAGTGTTCTTCGCCTCGCCCGAGTCATAACAAGCCTGTCCAAACAGCGCGGCATGTTGATCGCCAAGGATGCCTGCAACAGGCACGCCCGGGAGGATATCCTTTGCCGTACCATAAACCTGTGATGAAGACATGATCTCCGGCAGCATTGACCGGGGAATCCCCAAAATTGAAAACATCCGCTCATCCCACTCCAACGTTTCAATGTTCATCAAGAAGGTGCGGGACGCATTGGTCACATCCGTCACATGCAAGCCGCCTTCCGTGCCGCCCGTCAGGTTCCACACCAGCCAGGTATCCATGTTCCCGAAGATCGCTTTACCGCTTTCCGCATCTGCACGCAGACCGGGGACATGTTCCAGCATCCAGGCAATCTTTGGACCAGAAAAATATACAGACAACGGTGTTCCGGTGATATCCCGGAAACGATCCTGGCCACCGTCCTCTGCCAGTTCGTTGCAGATCGTGTCCGTCCGGGTATCCTGCCAGACGATCGCGGGATAGTACGGTTTCCCAGTTTCTCTGTTCCAGACCATTGTCGTTTCGCGCTGGTTAGCGATCCCTACTGCCGCAATATCGTCGACTGTCAGGTTAAGTTCATTCAACACACCCCTAACCACAAATTGAGCAGCAGACCAGATCTCCAGAGGATCATGCTCAACCCAACCTGGTTGGGGGTAATGCTGCTCATGTTCCTGCTGTTTACCTCCCACCACTGCTCCTGCATGGTCGAACAGCATCGCCCTGGTGCTAGTCGTTCCCTGATCAATTGCCATGATATATTTCGTCATTGCTGATTCTCCTCATCGTTGATCCAATGTTTTGCACCGTGCAGGAAAGCCTCACCGGAGGTTTTTTTCTTTCCTGCTGCCTGGACACTATCCAAGGCAAGTAATCCCTCACCTGTCCCCCAGGCGGGAATCTTGTTATTAATAACATATCGTTTACCTGGGACTGCATCGGGTAGTGGTGCCTGGTGCGCCTGGTAAACTCTCAAACGGGTATCTTCATAGAATTGAAACGCCCCAGGCCAGGGATTGAACGCCCGAACCTTCCGGGATAATTTGCTTGCTGGTTGGTTGAAATCGAGCAATCCATCTTCCTTGTTTAACCTGGGTGCATAAGTCGCTTCATCGTCGTTCTGCGTTTGAGGTTCAATTTCCCCGTGGATATATCTGGGCAGCGTCTCAATCAACAGGTCAGCTCCTATCTGAGCAAGTGTTTCAAAAAGGGCGCCGGCTGTCATCTCTTCTGAGATCGGGACCTTCTTTTGACTAAGGATCGGACCGGTATCCAAACCCTTATCCATCTTCATGATGGTCAATCCGGTCACATCATCGTTGAGGATCGCTGCCTGGACTGGCGCAGCGCCCCGCCAACGAGGGAGCAATGAGGCATGCACATTCACACAGCCATAAAGCGGCAGATTAAGGACGTTTTCCCGCAGGATCTGCCCAAAAGCCGCTACGACAATCACATCCGGAGCCCATGCTTCAAGCTGGCGAAACGCATCCGGATCCTTTAGCGTTGCAGGCTGAACGAACGGTAGCTCAAGCGATTGGGCAAGTACCTTAACATCTGGTGGGCGCACTTTCTTTCCGCGTCCTGCTGGCCTGTCAGGCTGGGTCACGACTCCCACAACGTCAAATGCCTGATCCAGCGCCTGAAGCGTCGGCAAGGCGAAATCAGGCGAGCCCATAAACACCACTCGGATTTGCATACCCATCATTTTAACACATCCTGTATCGCGGGTCTAAGGTATCGAATGCCCATTTTAAGGTTGAATTATGATAGAATTACTTTGATAAAGAAAATAGACTGTGTTGGGAAAAAACCGTTAACACCTATCTATGGAGGTAAAGTATGTCTGAAGAAAATGTTGTGGACCCCAATATCACCAGTGACGATAAGACTTGGGCACTCCTCTCATATTTATTCACTCCCATCATTCCAGTTGTCCTGCTTCTAATTGAAGACAAGAAAGACCGACCTTTCCTGAAAGCACATTATCCACAGGCGTTAGCCTGGGGGATCATATATGGAGTCATTTCTTTCGCGCTTTCCTTTGTTTTCGTGGGATTATGCACTGGCTTGTTTGGAATTGTGATGAGCATCATCTGGGGCATTAAAGCATATAAAGGTGAATATGTTGAAATCCCAGTCATTACCGATTTCGTTAAAAAACAGGGCTGGGCATCTTAGCCACCTCAAAGAACTATGTGAAATCGAACCTGCTCATCACTGAGCAGGTTTTTAATTTGCGACTTTCCAACGTCCCTCTCGTATATAAGTATGAGAAAGGTGTCTACAAGAAATAATTAAACACTTACAAATTCAATAGATTTATAAGGAAGTCTAATGCCCCGAAAAAAGAAGTCTGAAGAAGAGAAAATCCAGGAAAACGAATCAATCAAAGCAGTCCCCGACCCATCCCCATTAAACGATAAGCCGGCTTCTACAGGTAGTCCTCAAGAGAAACAAGCATGGGTCAGGGAGGAGATGCCCTCTGTTAAGGAAGGATCTGAACCATCAGAAGTGAAAATCCAGGATTCAGACGAACCAGGCGTAACCCCTATATCTGATCATGATGCGCGCACCTGGGCGATGCTGGCTCACCTCAGCGTCCTCCTCAATCTGATCTCTGGTTGGTTGGGGATGCTCGCTGCGCTGATCATTTACCTGGTCCATAAAGACCGCTCCCGTCTGGTCGCATACCATGCGATGCAGTCTTTGATCTTTCAAGCCATCACCTGGATTGGCGCAGGTCTTATTTCTGGCATACTCATCAGCTTTGGAAGCGCACTTTCATTCCTGATCATCCCCCTGCTCTGCCTGATCCCTGGATTTTTAGTCCTTCTTCTACCCCCCGCTTCATTGATCTATGGGATCATCGGCGCTGTCAAAGTCAATAATGGTGAAGACTTCCGGTACTGGCAGGTCGGAGATTGGGTACGGGGCATCCTTGAACCCAAATCCAAATGAATTCACTAAAGTCTTTTATAAAATAAGGCTGACCTATAAGAAATGGTCAGCCTTTTCTGAATCTTCCACATGTGATCCTTACAAGAAATTCGTATGCCTGACAGGAATTTGCCGGCGTTTTATTTCCTGAATGATTTCGCTTGGGTCACCTTCCAACGCCTGCAGAGAGTTCAAGAGGATATTCATCTCATGATGGGCACAGATCGTCACACAGCGTTCATTGATGACGGTCTTGTTGATCTCCGCAAGGATTTGAGCCCGTTTTTCTCCCGCCAGGATTTTTGATAATGATGTTGTAAAAATATTGCCAATGGAGAATTCAGGATCGCCTGCCCACTCCACGCAATGATAAACACTGCCATCCGGCCAGATGAACAAATACCAGGGGCATGACAGGCAGCGGGAATACGGCTTCTGCGAGCCAGCGATGATGTCCCTGAACTTGAGCTCAGGAAAAACAATCTTCATCCTGGAATTGGGATTCATCTTGATAGCAGGAACCAACTCACGTTTAATGATCTCTAAAGCCAACCTCATTGTCTTTGATGAAGGCTGTGAGTCGCGTTTGACAAAACCTTCTAACTCTTCGCGATACGCATCACCATACGTATCCTGCATGTACTGTAGTAAAGCATCAATACGTTGCAGATCTGCGGTGTGTTTGCTGTGTTCAAAATTAGAGACCGGTCTGAACTGGAGGCTGTAGATTGGGGTTTCATCATTCGTTTTTTCCATAACCCGTCGTTCGATCCGGATCATTTGATCCAAAAACTCCCTCATCTCATGCAGGTTGACGATATTGACCACATACCCAACGCTGAGATCGGTTTCAGGCGAAAGCTGGGCTTTTCGTTCCGCAAAACGCTGAATGTTTTCCAACACATGATGGAAATTATCCCTTCCAGTGACCAATTTCTGGGTGAGGGGTCTGCCATTATTCAAGCTGATGCGAATATAGGTCGGCTTGCAGCTCAAGATACCATCCATCAGCGCTTCACTGCAGCGGTAGCCGTTTGTATTCAAAGCAATATCAAGCCCTTTTGACTTCGCATGTGC
>Ga0075123_10001186_pt1 | contig 13279 bp, 12 predicted proteins | sample AntAceMetag02UKX_FD_69808 | JGI IMG/M metagenome (GOLD analysis project Ga0075123, IMG submission 69808) | Saline lake microbial communities from Ace Lake, Antarctica - Antarctic Ace Lake Metagenome 02UKX | ecosystem: Environmental > Aquatic > Non-marine Saline and Alkaline > Saline | place... | reverse complement strand
AAACGCCGCCAGCCCCCCTCACCAGCCAAGAAATGTCCCTTTGTTTCGGTCAGAATAACATATCCGCCTAACATCCCCACCCAGGTGCCGCTGAGGGTAAATACGCCTTCGATACTCAATGGGGCCGTCTCACCCGCCCGTTCCATCCAGGTGCTTTCCATGACCCACGAACTGGACGACCACCTGGCAAGCAAGACCACAGCGACCATCACAATCCCGCTGAGAAGCACCAGCCCGAGTTTGGTCCACAGAGACCGGTCGCCGAGCCATTTTCCAGCTTTCTTATAGCAGGCAGAATAAATCCAAACCAGGAGACCGCCAATCAACCAGCCTAAAACCACATCGCTGAGAAAATGCACGCCTAAATAGAGTCGGGATAGGCCAATCAGGAAAGCCAACACCAGTGCCACGATCGTAAACCAGCGTTTCTTGATCTCACATGCCAGCCATCCCCAGATCGTAGCTGCGGTTTGTGCATGACCGGAAGGCAGCCCAAAAGACGTCTCATGGGAATAAGCCTTTACAGAATCGCTAATCCAGTAGGGGCGCGGGTTGTGGAACAGCAGTTTAAAGAACGAATTGACCGTGTTTCCCATCAGGAAAATGATCCCCACCCGCATCCCGATCATTTGATCAAAGCACCAATAAAGCGTGGGAAGCAGCAGGACAAAGAATTGTTCATTCCCCAGAGTTGTGATCGCCAGCATAGGTATCCTGAGCCATTCCCCCAGACCCTGCAGAAACTCGTTCACAATGATTTCAATCGCATTGATTTGCGCCATAAGGACAACCCTCCATTCTAAAAAATCAAATCAAGTCCATGTTACAGATACATCAATTCTAATTCAGGCTATTGAAAACAGGTCACAATGATTGTGACCTGCCATATGAATAGATTTTGGAACCTCGCTTCATCAACATCAGTGATGCAATAATTCTTTATCAAATAGATCCTGGACGATCGCCTGCCCCTCTTCCAGGATCGCTGCGAGATGGTCCTCACTCTTGAAGCTCTCAGCGTACACCTTGTAGATATCTTCCGTACCAGACGGGCGTACAGCGACCCAACCATTTTCGGTGACGACCTTCAAACCGCCGATATCTGCCCCATTCCCGGGCGCTTTGGTCAGCTTGGACTCGATTAATTCACCAGCCAGTTTCTCTGCCTTGACTATCCCCGGTGTAATCTTCTGGAAAACAGTCTTTTGCGCCATCGTTGCTTTGGTTTCCAACCGTGCAGAGAAAGCCCGTCCGAACCTTTCTTCCAACGCAAGGTATTGAGCAGCCGGGTCTTTCCCGGTTACAGCCAGGATTTCCGCAGCCAGCAGATCAAGAATGAATCCGTCCTTATCTGTCGTCCAGGTGGTGCCGTTCCTCCGCAGGAACGCAGCACCCGCACTTTCCTCGCCGCCGAATCCCAGCGTGCCTTCGAGCAATCCGGGAACAAACCATTTGAATCCCACCGGAACTTCTGTAACCTTGCGGTTCAGAGACTTAGCCACTCGTTCCAGCATGGCACTGGTCACTATCGTCTTCCCAACGGTGACATCTGCTGCCCAATCATGCCGGTTCTGGAAGAGATACCACACCGCCACCGAGAGGAATTGATTTGGGGTCATCAACCCGCCTTCAGGGGTGACAATGCCGTGCCGGTCATAATCAGGATCGTTGCCAAATGCGATATCGAATTGATCCTTTAGTTTAATCAAGCCTGCCATGGCATAAGGTGAGGAACAATCCATGCGGATTTGCCCATCCCAATCAACCGTCATGAATCCAAAGGTGGGGTCCACCTTCCGGTTGACAACTTCAAGATTCAGACCGTAAGTTTCTCCAATAGGGTCCCAGTAGTCAATTCCAGCACCTCCCAGTGGATCAACCCCGATCCTGATCCCTGACGCAGCAACAGCCACCATATCTACCACATGCTGTAGATCATCCACATAGGGCTTGATATAGTCGCGAAAATGGGTCGTTTCCGCCTTCAGGGCTTGTTCCCATGGGGTCCGCTTGACCTCTTTCAGCCTGCCGCGGAGGATGTCATTCGCCCGCTTCTGGATAGCCTGTGTGACTTCTGTTCCCGCTGGACCTCCGTTGGGTGGGTTGTACTTGAACCCCCCATCACGCGGCGGATTGTGAGAAGGTGTGATGATCACGCCATCAGCCTTTATGGCGCTGTGGGTCTGGTTATACGCCAAGATGGCATGCGAGATCACCGGTGTGGGCGTGAAGCCCAACCCCTCCTGGATCACAATGTCAACGCCATTCGCCGCAAAAACCTCAACCGCTGTCCGCATGGCAGGTTCCGATAACGCATGTGTGTCCTTGCCGATGAATAGCGGACCTATCGTCCCCTGACTGGCGCGATATTCTGCAACCGCCTGGCTGACTGCCAGGATATGGTCTTCATTGAATGCACGGTCAAAGGACGAGCCGCGATGGCCTGAAGTGCCGAAACGGACTTGCTGCGACTTTTCTCCGGGATCCGGCTTTTCAACATAATATGCATCAAGCAATTGGGATATATCAACAAGTAATTCGGGCAGGGCAGGCTTCCCAGCGAGGGGACTCTTCTCCATCTTATTTTCCTTATTACTGATAACGGCGTCCTGATTGAATTATACACTAGAGCAATCTTCGTAGTGCGTGTACACATTTCTCAGGCTTGGAATACAGATTCATATGAAAGCTAGCGTAAAAAAATCCATAAAGTATAATAATCGGGTTGTAAGTAAGCATAATGATAGTCTGTGGAATGTTGGCTGGAGTTACATTCCAAATTTAATGGAGAAAAAATGTCAATGACTGATATCTCAATAATTAAGAAAAATATCGTCGTCACCCTGGATTACAACCTGCATGTGGACGGCGATCAAATCGATTCTGGTCCGATCCAATTCCTTCAAGGATATGGGAATATCATCCCTGGGTTAGAAAGTAAAGTTGAGGGGATGACGCTGGGAGAAGAAAAAGAAATTCTGGTCAAAGCTGAAGATGCTTATGGTGACTATGACCCGGAATTAGAGATAGACTTTCCCCTGAGCAGCTTCCCTGAGGACTTCGAGATTAAACTCGGAAATCCCATGCGATTACAGGATGATAAGGGGCACATCTTCACCGGTGTCGCGACTGCAATCTCAGATGAGACAGTAAAACTGGACTTGAACCATCCTTTAGCGGGAAAGGACCTACGTTTTAAGACAAAAGTCAAAGCCCTGCGGCAAGCAACAGATGATGAAATGCAGCGAAGGCGCCTTGCTAGCGCTTGCAGCGGCTGTTCCTCTGGTGATTGCGGCAGCTGTGGTTGATCCGCATAATGATCGTTAAACAACGCCAGCACCAACATGCTGGCGTTTTTGTTTATTTGTCAGATGACCTGCCTATTGACACGAAAAAATCATTTCGATATGATAGTAGTATAGAACTAACACAATCAAAGGAGAATGAGATGACAGAGTATCAGGTCCAACCCTCCAGCAAATCCAATTCCCTTGCCTTGACTGGAATGATCATGGGAATTATCAGCGTGGTGATGGTCCTCATGAGCTGCTGTGTAATTCCGATTGTCAGCAGCATTCTTGGCACCCTTTTGGGGATTGCAGCACTGATCATGGGTTTGGTAGCAAAAAAGCAGATCAAAGAACAAGGCGCGCCTCCTTCTCAGATGAAGATCGCGAACGCATCATTCATCCTGGGGCTGGTCGGAACCATTCTGGGTTTTATCAGCGTTGCAGTCGCAATCATTACAACCCTTGTATTAACAGGTCCATTAATTGAGCAGCAATTTGAGGATATTCTTAATCAATTAAATAATTAAGAATCAAATCCTCAACTGAATTTTTATACCAATTCTAGCCCCCTGTCAAAACCAGCCTCTTCATTGACGCTGTATTTAGACTGTGTTAGAATTGCGTGCACTCGCCCCCATAGTCTAGCGGCCTAGGACGTGGCCCTCTCAAGGCCAAAACCGGGATTCGAATTCCCGTGGGGGCATTTGCCATTTAAATTACTTCTTACATGGCCCTCTCAACACCCGCAGGGAGTGCAGGTGCCTTTGTTGTCATTGCGAGGAGCGACAGCGACGAAGCAATCTGAACCTCACACAATCATCACAGTTTCTTCGTGAGTAGAACCGCATCACATGGAAATAGACCATCCCTTCACCCCTGCGGTGATTCGCGGTGACAAGGACCCAATTCATTTACAGCTTTATCTTATCGAACCATCTCCTCAACGCCGGCGTTTCAATCGAGATCGCCTCATCCGGGCACATCTCCTGGCAGCAGTAGCACCGAATACAACGATTGTAGTTGTACTGCGGCGGTTCATCTCGCCCATTTGAGAATTGAACTGCCTTTGGCGTTGCAGGGCAAACACGGACGCACCGTCCGCAATGTGAGCATTTCTCTGGGTCAATAACAGGTCTTGGCGTTACCCAGTTCTTGAAAAGGTTCATGTAGAAACCCTGCGGTCCTGTCGTGCTAGACCGTGAACGGTTTACATCAAAATCCTCCAAAACAAAAGACTCAATCGGTTCTCCAAGGATTTCGATATTTTCAGGTTGATAGCACTTCCGTTCCATTGCGACCCGCAAGGTCGGCACAAGCATCGGGTCCAAATCCATGATCCGAGCGACGCAATGATCGAGAGCATACGGGTTCGTCGAAATCATGACCACGCCTACCGGACGCAGTCGGCCATTACGGGGACCGTTTCCTTCCATCCCCATCACCCCATCCATGATATGCAATCTGGGGGAAATGAGCTCAGCCAGGTCAACTAACATTTCTGCAAAGTTTTTTTCGTCCCTTAAACGGTCGTGAAAACCAGTTTTCTGAATACCGGGCAGGCAGCCAAATAAGTTCTTGACGGCACCTGTCATCCGGGTGAGTCCATGTGTTTTGAATTTCGGTAAATTGATGATTCCATCAGCCGCGGACAACCCTTCAGCGATATGGAACTGCTTTAAGAGTTTCCCCTGAGGGTTAGGCGCGTCAATCCCCTTAATAAAATTAGCGAATGGCACTCCCAACCTCTCCGCGACAGCGCTTAACCCCGCGGAATGCGCTGCCCCTTGAGGTGAACCAAGACCGGGCGAATCGCCATAGCACAATCGGATTCCTTGTGATAAGAACCTCTTCGCGACAGCTTCAAAGAACGCAGGATGCGTGGTTGAGCCGCGTTCGGGATGATCGCCTAAGAGCAAATTGGGTTTCAATAACAGACTTTCGTCAGGCGAGTAGAACTGCTCGATTCCCCCAAGCAGATCAAAGCCCGATGCAATGGCTTCTGATGCAGTTTTATAATCGGCGCACCGAACCAACGCCACACGATGATCCGTGCGCTGGGCGGATGATTTAATATTCATGAATAAAGCCTTTCAAAAGAATAAATCCTGCAACATTATATCATGCGTGTCATCATCATTAACACATGAGTCAGCATCTGGTTACCTCGTCGCATTCCACAGCGCAAATAAACTCCCTGACAGAAAATTTTCGTTATTATAATTAAACGAGGAAGCCCTTCATCCGCCCATCGGAGCCGTCAGCGTCGGGATCGTCCAGGGTCAACCCATCCTCGATCTGGACTATTCTGAAGACAGTCAGGCAGAAGTGGATCTAAATGTGGTGATGACCTCAGACGGTCGCTTCATCGAAATCCAGGGGACGGCAGAAAAAGAGTCATTTCTAAGTGAAAAACTGGAGAAGATGCTCAACCTGGCGCGTAAAGGTATCCAGGAAATCATCATGCTTCAATCTGCTTCGATTAAGAACAAACGATGACCTTGAGATAATCCTTGATAAAAAACAGCCCTGCAGTATACTTTACCGGCAGGGCTGTATTTTTCCAATGTGTTTCTTTTATTTTTTCCGCAGCGCACGGTAAAGGATATAAATCCCTCCAAGCAGTAATGCTGCAGGCCAAAGATAATCAATCAGGTTCGTTTCTCCCATAAGCACAAGGGCGGCGATCAACAATAAAACAACGGCTGGAAATAACGCCCAGGTGAGCTTACCACCCGGTTTTGGCAGCAGGTACACAAGACCGAAGGTGGCTGCCAGGCCCAAGAAAAAAACACCGCCGGAAAGGTTATTGCCATCCGAGATCAAGGTCACGCCAGCAAGTGTCAGTAATACCCCGCCCGGGATGATTGCCCACCAATGCACTCGGTGTGTGATATAGATCAACATGAATGCCAACCCGAGCATGCCAAGGAACACTGCCCCGCTCCACAACTCGGCAGCGGACTCCATCGATCGATTCATGAAGATGATGATCCCAATCCCAACCAGAACAAAACCAGGGATTAATGCCCACCAGTGTTTCGTGTTCAGAATAAAAGCCGTCAGGAAGACCAAACCTGCAATTCCAAACATCGGTCCCACCAGCATTTCCCAATCCAACATGATAATCCCAAGGTTATCCAGAAGGAAAACAACACCAGCGGCAATCAACAACAATCCACCAACGAAGGACAGCAAGACTCCCGGTTTCAACTTTTTCATTTAATTTCTCCTTTTCATCAGACTTTATTTGCCATTCATATTGATAATTATAATGGTTTCACAGGTTTTATTGAACATCACGCCGTTCGTTAACCGACCAATAATCCATGACAGTGAGCCATAGACTTTCACCAGCGAATATTGTAAGATAAATTAATGGGGCAAATCAATCGATACCCCTGAAACACTTCTATTGAAAGGAAACTCAATATGCAGGATCTTGTAAAAGATTGGATGATTGACCTAGTCGTCTACATTGATCCCGACGACACTGTCCTGAATGCACTTTCGAAAATGCGCCGCCGTTACCTCAACAGTTTGATTGTCAATAAAACTGCTGACAACCCCGAATTTGGCATCATCACCTCCACGGATATTTGCGATAAGATCGTCGCCCATGACCACAACCCAGCTGAAACAAAAGTCAGGGAGGTCATGACCACACCGCTGATCAGCATCATGCCTGAACAGACAATCTTCGAATGCGCCCGGAAAATGAGTGAGCACCACATCCATCACCTTCCCGTCATTGATAAGAATGGGATTATCATGGGAATGATCTCTGCAACAGATTTTCTGGTCGTTGCTGAGGCAATTGGGCATGGCGAGGGTGACAAACTCCTGCGGTAATTGATGACCCCTTATCATTTTATCAATCAATCATCCCCACGCTTAGAATGATTTTAGAATGATTTATGCTATAATCGAAATCTGGGATGATATGAATGAAGCGCGAGTGGAACATCAAAATCATTTACGGGTAGCGCTGATAATCGTTGGATTCTCTCTCCTGGGCTTTACTCTACAAGGGTGTCAGACCAAAAAATCATCCTCTGAGAATGATCTGATATCTTCAGCAGCAGAAATTGAAGCGACGCTGACGCCTTTTTTGGCATCAGATCAGGAAGAGTCAGATTCAACCTCCCCTACAGCCACCAGCACGCCAACGGATTCCTATCAACCTGTCTGGGAGAATTATTCTCCCCCAAGTATAGATCCGGCGACTCCCATCCCTCAACCGCTCGAGGAACTTGAGTTATCTGATGAGATTCTGGTCTGGATCTTGCTAGGTTCAGATACAGAACCGCCCTTTACCGGCAGGACTCAGGCAATTCATTTGCTTTTTATCCATCCCCGGTTTTCAAAGGCCAGCCTGGTATCCATTCCAGGCGATCTGTACGTTTACATTCCCGGTTATACAATGCAGCGTCTCAACACCGCTTATGCTTTAGGTGGGATCGAGACCCTGCGGGAAACACTGGCTTATAACTTTGGCGTGACCCCAAGCAGGTTTGTCCTTGCCCATCCAGGCGATTTCCAGTGGCTTGTGGATGATATTGGGACCATTGATGTAACGGTCTTCTATCCCATACCGCGGGTCTGCGGCGGAATTCCTGCTGGCGAAATCACAATGGATGGCGCACTAGCGCTTTGCTACGCATCTTTCCGTGATGGCATTGATGAGATCGACCGTATGCGCAGGCAGCAGCAGCTCTTGCAGGTTGTTTTCCGAAAACTCACCCATGATGGCAACCTTACCAAGCTGCCGCTCCTCTACACCAGTTACGAAGGTTGGATCGAAACGGATCTTTCACTGGCTGAACTGATGGGATATATCCCATTGGCTTTGAAACTGGCTGACCCTGACCGGATCAGCTACTACATCGTTGGAGGGGATCAGTTCAGTCTATGGCAAGTCCCAGGATACAGCCAAGCCCAGGTTTTCCTGCCAGACCAGGAAAGCATCAAGCAGCTCCTCCAGCAAGCCATTGACGATGTGATGGTCCCAGCACCACTGACCAACCAGGTGAACACGCTGGAAGCGCAGTTGACAAACGCTTATCAAGCCACTGCCTCCCCAGCTAATACTTCAACGCCAACGGTCACATCCACGCCAGAGCCCACAACCACAGGTAGCACACTGAGCCCATCGCCAACAATAACGCTGACACCACCGGGATATCCGTAAAAGTAGAAAAAGATGGAAATTAAAACGCGTCGACACAATTGGATCCTATTTCCCACCATCCTGGTGATGGTGTGTGTTTTCGCGGGATTAGCTTCCCACCAGTCAGGTCTGGTGGCTGCTCACGGATTGACAGATGAGGGACCGGAACGTAAAGCAACCCTGAACATTTCTTTTACAACCTATGAGTGGTGGCTTCTGACCTGGAGTAATTCTCAGGTGATCTGCCAGGTCTATGTTGAGCATGAGGGATGGCCGGAAGCTGAAGAAGTCCAATACTATTGCGGAGATCAAGTCCTTGAAGACTGGCTGTCAACAAGCTCATGTGAATACTCAGAAAACGGAAATGAAGCTACTCATTGCTCTGGTCTGTATCTGCACTTATCAAGCGTGACCCCTGGTGAACGCGAGATCGAGGTGGACCTGGTTCCTCCCGAAGTGTATGTTGATATCGCAGATTGCAATCCACAGCCGCCCGAAAACCGCTGTGAAACGCTGCCCAGTTTGCACCTGGTTGCAGAAGAACCCCTACCAAATGAAAATATTATCAGCATCCAGGGATATATCGGGGATGAGCCTTTTAACTGTGAGGGGGATGACTGCACCGTTCCTCTACCTGCTACCGGTGAGAATGGACTCCAGGCGACCTTTTGGGCTGAATCCACCTTTGGTGATTCCTCTGAGGTCTTCACAGCCCAGATCCGGGTCATTCCCTGGGGTGATTTTGCAGCGCCCGATGTTCAAACGAATGACAACCCACAATGGTATGTGGATATCCTCAGCACGCAGTATCTCGGCGATACTGCATCAACCTGCTCGCAGATTTGGTCTTCGTTCCCTCCCATTGGCGGCGCACCGCCTTGGTTATCTTCGCCAGACCATCCAGACGGTCTCATTTCAGAACAACCATACTACTACCTGGCGGGACGCCTGATCAGCCAGGGATTGGTTGATATCACCGGGTGCCCGGAAGGCAGCTTGGAATCCCCTGGGATCGCCAACCAGTGTGGTTTGGAAGCCTCTCAGATTTTGATCAATGAATGGCAGAATCAATTCAACAGCAAGATCATTGAGGTTGCAAATGAGACAGGCGTACCAGCTCAATTAATGAAAAATATCTTCAGCAGGGAAAGCCAGTTCTGGCCTGGATTTTCATCAACATATGCTGAGGCAGGATTAGGGCATTTGAGCGATCTCGGTGCGGATACTATCTTGCTTTGGAACCCCAGTTTTTACAGTCAGTTCTGTCCTCTTGTTCTCGATACAACTGTCTGTCAAAAAGGCTTCGGGAACCTCGACATCGCTGAACAAGAAATGCTTCGCGGCGCGCTTGTACAAAAAGTCAATGCGGCTTGCCCTGAATGTCCAATGGGAATAGACCTGAGTCAAGCGAACTTTAGCATCAGCATTTTCGCCCGCAGCCTGCTCGCGAACTGTGAACAGGTCGGTCAAATCATCTATAACACAACCCGTCAGACAGCCGGAGAAGTCAGCACTTATGAAGACCTCTGGCGGTTTACCCTGGTGAATTACAATGCAGGGTCGGGCTGCCTGACAAACGCAATCCAACAGGCATATTCAAGCCACTATAATCTGACCTGGGAGAATGTTGCCCAATTCCTCGAACCTGGTGGCTGTCAGGCCGCTGTTGATTACGTTGAAGATATCGCCGCAATGCCTGCGGGTTCTTCTATGGACACCGTTGAGGCATCGACACAGCTCAATATCGTAACACCGACCCCCACAGTGACATCAACCAGCACCAGTACGCCAATTGAGCCAACCCAGCCTGAGATAACTCCAACACCCACTGAATATTCAGGGTCGGACGCTTATCCGTAACGGGCTATTGTTCATCACCCATTTATTACCCAACTCATTAAAATAAAACGCCCTCCGTGAAATGATTCCGGAGGGCGATAATTACCATTGATTCGCTTAAGCTCTCAGATTAAGCTTTTTTCTCTTCGATTGTGACATCTTCACCAGCGCGTAATTTGTCCAACTGCGCTTCTAATTCTGCTCGTTTTTCCTCTGCAGCCCTTGTAATCTCAGTTTGAAGATTCTTGATGTATTTGTCAATCTCACATCGAGTCTCTTCACCTGAAGCTGGCGCAAATATTAATGCCAAGCTGCTTCCAACCAATCCACCGATCAACGCCCCTAAGAGCAGGTTTCCAAATTTCCGCATATCAGCCTCCATTTCTTTTCCAATTCACCCATCTATTTCATTATAGCGTATCTCGATAGGAATTGGAATAAAATTAGAAGAGGCTTTCAACCAACACCTTTGAACTGGACTCATCCCAGTTTTCAGGTTGTCAATCCAGGCTGATCGTGCATGGGCTTTCTGGTTCAGATTATATTGTGAACGCCACGCTGATGGCAGCGATTAACAATTATCTGACAGATACCAAGGCTGCGCGGATCGTAGTATTCAATTATTAATATCCAGAATACTAGTCTGCCAAAACCTATAAAACAGGTTTAGATTTGGGTCAATTGTGTTGCAAATTCAGCCAGGGAGGTCGCCCGAATGGATGACACCCGTTTTACAACATCTGCACTTAGGTTGAAGGCTTCGCCGCCAAAACCGGAGGTGATTGCTGCACTGGGATTGTTCAAGAGTGCCTGACGAAATGAGCCATTGATGACAGCAGCGGTGAGTAATCGACTAAATTCCTGCTGGGTTTGAAAATTCTTTGTCATGATTTTATTCTCCAGTAAATTTGCTTTTATTATCTTGCTTTGATCCGTTATTATGTAAGAGGTACCCGATGACTCCAAGGGCTAATATGGCATCTCCAATGCTGAACACCACACGATAAGGTATCCAATTTGGGAGGGTCAGAATATCTGACAATATCCATAAAACAGTGCTTTCCTTGGAAAGGACAATGTCCTTGCTGTACCCATGTCTGGATCCAATTTGCCAGCTTCCTGCCGGAGCGCCTTGTGCTTCAAGGACTTCCGGTGTGATCGGCATCCACCCATTATTCAAAATGATGACTGTAATATTGAGTAGAAGGCCAATCCCTAGCAGCCATATGCTGGAAACTTTACGGTTCAACCATACAAACACCAGCAGTATGAATTGTGAGCTGATCAGGATAAAAGGGATCCACTGGTCGGGTATCCTTTCGCGAGTGGCTGGTAGAAAAAAGGCAAGGATTTGCGGTAAAGTAGCTACTAATACAAGCCAGAGATGCTTGAGTTCTTTTAGTTGATACGACTTACCTCTTAGCTTTGCGTTCAGAAGTCCTGCCACCAAGCCAATAGCGACAGCAAAAACCAGGATCATTTAATTCATGCCAATGCCGCCAACGGAATCGGGAGCACCAGCTGCCAGGACAAACAGGGCCAGACTTGCGAGCGTAACGATCAAACGAACGGTGTGATTGTCGGCACGGCTGAGGAAAAATTTAATTTTGCTTGAGAGCTTTTTCATGGTAAACCCTTTCTGAATCAGTATGTTAAGAAATAGATATGAATGTTATGCTTACGTAATCATCCAAATGTCTTCCACATTATCACGGATTTATAGCTTCAAAACACACTGCAAAACAGGCTCAAATAATGAGTAATAACAATATTGATATGCATGATTCATGCTAATCTCATAATATTGCTCATATGAGACTAAACCATACTCAATGGCAGAGTTTGGAATTCGGTTTATTACAGGGGAGTTATTTTTGTATCAAGGTCTCGTAGAGTTCTCGAGTTTGGTGTGAAGGAGGCGCATTGATTTCTTTGATCAGCGCCAGCCGGCAGCGCTCATACTGCCGGACAACAGCTGCCCGATTCCCGGTTGCCGCATGAATTCGCATTGCCAACCGGTGGGCACTCTCCAGACAGGTATCTTCACTCAATGCCTGATAGCAATATCGTAATGCTGTTTTATAAGCTTTTCTTTCCATATACATATTTGCCAGATGCATCAGTGCATCCAGGTACATTTGATAATATTGCTGCCGATCAGTGATTGCCCAGATTTCCTCAATCTCAGAGAGGTATTCCCCCTTGTAGTTTTCAATGGCTGTCTTAAAATGCCCAATTCTCTCTCGTTGGTCCTTTGTTTTTTGTGAATGTTCGACGGATGTGGTAAATGTCTCAACATCATACTCATAATCCAAAGCCCAGTTGAATTGGTAGTAATCATCCTGCAGCAGGATCGTCTGCCTGCCCACTGCCCGCCTGAGACGGTAAAGCGTATTCTTGAACCGCAATTTGAGTTCATCCGGCGTTGCGTCCGGCCAGAAGTACAAACCGACCTGTTCCTTTGTTAATCCTTCAGGATGCGCCAGGAACAGGAAGAACATATCTCGGGCGGTTTGGGTCTGCCAATCGCTGCTTGATACCAGCTTGCTGTTCAACTGCACCTGAGCTTTGCCGAATGATTGGATGATCAAACGCGGTGGGGCAAACGGCACAATGGTCGCCTGACGGCGTATCTTCCGGCGCATGGCAGGTAGTTTTTCCTCAAAATTATCCACCCGCTCAAGGATCCGTTTAAACTGCCGCTTGATTTCATGCTTCCCCTTGATCGAGTTGAGAATCTTCTTAAACTCGCGCGCTTGAACGATCAACGGTGTGGCATAATCGTTCTCCATTAAAGTTGGGAGTACCTTGTCCAAGAATTCTAAAGCGGTATCTTTATCGCCATCACCAGCCAGCGCTAGGGCACAGCAGAACGCTGCCCGAAGGGACTCATTCTCATGTCCTTCAGTATTGAAATAGTCATAAGCCTGTTGAGCAAATTGCAGAGCTTTCTTATATAATCCCTGAGATAAGAAATACATAG
>Ga0075123_10001179_pt1 | contig 13294 bp, 12 predicted proteins | sample AntAceMetag02UKX_FD_69808 | JGI IMG/M metagenome (GOLD analysis project Ga0075123, IMG submission 69808) | Saline lake microbial communities from Ace Lake, Antarctica - Antarctic Ace Lake Metagenome 02UKX | ecosystem: Environmental > Aquatic > Non-marine Saline and Alkaline > Saline | place... | reverse complement strand
TCCCGCTTGTTTTATTTTTTGTAACTTTTCTTTTAAATTATCTTCAGGATATATGGAATCAATACATAATGAAAAATTCATTTTTTCCTTTCTTAATTAAATTATAATCATTTAATTTCAAATTATATGTTTCAAACATAAAAGAAGAAAAAAACTATAATAGTAGTCATCTTTTATTTTAAAACTTAAGCATTACTTTAAAGGCGTTTCTTTTATCATTAATATTTTTATCAAAAGCCTCATGAATATCTTTAAAAGAATATCTATGTGAAATTAAAGTTTTAAAATTAAACTCATTTCTTATTCTTTCCATAAACCTAATTGTTCTGGGCATAAAGTTCTTAATTCCACCAGAGCCTGTAATTACCAGTGTCTTCCAGATTGTTAGTCCGATTTCTACCGGTACTTTTCTTCCGACTGAATGACCAATAAGTCTAACTCTTGCCCCGTGACCGGCAATATCAAAAATAGAAGCAATAGCATTATCATTTCCCGAAGCCTCAACAATAACATTTCCCCCGAAGCCATCTGTAAGCTTAAAAATTTCATCTTTTAAATTACAAGTAGTAGGATCTATAACTTCATCAGCACCAAGTTTTAAAGCTAAATCACTACGATTTTTAAAAGGTTCAATAGTTATTACTTTGGCTCTGGCTGCTTTAGCAACAATCAAGGCAGATAGTCCAATAGGGCCAGCACCAAAAATTATAACTGTATCGCTTGCATCAACATAGCCACCATTACCCCAAATTCCAAAATATCCTACAGAAAAAGGTTCTACTAAAGCTCCTTCTTCATAAGACCATTTATCAGGCAATTTATGAGTATATCTTTCTTCTATAATTAAGTACTCTCCCATTCCCCCAGGTGAATCTGGTCTAAATCCTGCTTCTCTCATATTTTCACAAGCCGAAGGCATTTTCCCACTTTTACAGTTTCGGCAATACCCACAGTCTAAAACACAATCACCTGTTACTTTATCACCAACTTTAAATGTACTTACCTTACTCCCAATTTCTTCTACTTGTCCTGCCCATTCATGTCCAGGTGTATACGGTGCAATATCATACCTGCCCTCAGCTGATTTTCCCTCATAACATTCTACATCAGAACCACATATACCACATGCTTTAACTTTTACCAATATTTGATCTGGTCTTAATTTCGAAACCTCAACCTCTTCGATTCTGAGGTCATTAGGCTTGTATAAAAATGCTATTTTCGCTTTCATTCTTCATTATCTCCTTATATACTTATCATATTTGTTTAAATAATAATTAAAACTTTACCCACTTTTCTAGTCTCTGCTTTTAAGAAACCCTCAATAATATTCTCTAAATTATATAAATTAGAAATAATTATAGTAGGATTAATCTTCCCATTCGCTATCATTCTAATGACATAAGGCCAAATATTATGACCTGAACTTCCTTGAGAACCAATAAGATTATTTCTATTAGTCTGATATTTCCATGTTTCTATCTCTGATTTTCCAGAAACAATCCCCAGTATTATTATCTTACCATTTACTGCAAGTGAATTTTCCATTAAAGATATAGTTATTCTAGGCACTCCAGCCGCCTCTATCTGAAAATCACATCCTTTTCCTTTAGTAATTTCTTTAACTTTTTCTACTGAGTCAACTTTTGTGGGATCAAATACAAAATCAGCTCCACATTTTTTAGCTAATTCTCTCCTTTCTTCAATTTTTTCAAAACAAATAATACTTGCAGCACCACTTGCTTTACAAAGTTGAATCGACGCTAATCCAATGGGTCCTGCACCATAAACCACAATATAACTTCCAGGTCTAAATCCCCCACCTCTCACAAAAATACCATTATATGCAACTGCAAACGGTTCTATTAAAGCACCAGCTTTAAATAATTCTTTATCGTCTTTGTATACTTGACTTAAATCATTAATTTTCCAACAATATTTAGCTTTTACTTTAGTATACTCAGCAAAAGCACCATTTTCTGAAAAACCCAGTTCTTTCAAATTTTTACAATGATTAGGAAATCCAGCTCGACAACAATCGCATTCACCACACCACCACATTCCTTCTGAAGTTATTTTATCACCTACTCTGAAGCCTTTAACTTGTGACCCTACTTCTTCTATTACTCCAGAATATTCATGACCAATAATCAATGGAAAAGTACTATGTCCAGGAAATCTAATATACCCTTCATTGTCAGTTTCGTGAAAATGGATATCTGAACCACATATACCACATGCTTTTACTTTAATTAAAACTTCATCTGTTTCTATGATTGGTCTTTCAATATCTTGAACACTCATCCTGGGGTTTTTCCATACTTGATTCCCATGAAAGGTTTCTCTAGTACTCTCTTCCTTTTCGCTTACTTGATAACCCTCTCTAGGAATCCAATCTGCTTCTACAACTAAAGCTCTCATTTTTAAGCTCCTTTATTTTTATTTTTTAAAGTATCTTTATTTGTATTACTTTCAAGTGGTGTTTACACTTTGTGTTCTTTCCTATAGAAAAATAATACTATTTATAAGGGTTCTGGTAAAGCATATTTTCTCATGCCATCAAAGAATTTCTGGTAAGGAATTTTACCCTTTAACCTGTAACCTTGATTCGTTCTTACTAGATACCCACGCCCTTACAGGCGTGGTGCTTTCAAAATTCAAGCTCCGCTTGTCCTGTATCTTCCTTCGGTATCGGGTTATCCAGACAATGTGATATTGAGTTTTGTATACGGTATGGGCTGATTTTCTTAGTCTCATTTTTTTATTATATCAAAGTACGAACGGAAGATACAGGAAACTGCTCTCATCCCCATCCTTACAGGTGGGGAGTTCCCGCTAGCTATAGTAAAAATTACATCAAAATACTTAAGGATAATGGTATCAGAATAAGTATGTCCGGAAAAGGCAATCCTTATGATAATGCTTTTGCCAAATCATTCTTTAAAACCCTAAACAAGAGAAGGTATACTTATGGGAATATGATACTTTTTCTGATGTAGTTGAAAGGATTCCTTATTTTCTTGAAGATGAGTATAATAGGAAGAGATTGCATTCCTCTTTAGGTTATCGGCCTCCAGAGGAATACGAGAGGTTACTGGCAAAGAATAGTTCTCGAGAATGCATGGTGTGTGTTAAGACTTAAAGTGTCTATCCTGAGTGGTTCACTCCAACCCAGCAAAGTTTAATTGAGATGTTTTATTTATTTTAATTCCTCTATCAGCACAAAGTTGAGCTAATACTCGATGAAGAATGATAGCTCCTATTTGGAATTTAATATCATCAACTATTAAGGATACCCCCTCTTTTTTGGTTTTCTCTACATATTCCTGATTACTTGAAATAAATTCATGTGCATACAATTTATTAAGGCACAGTCTGCATAAAACTTAGCAACCTTTTCTGACCCAGTGGGTATGAAGTTAAGCGGTCAATATCAAAGGCACCTACATATTTAATATCTCTAATCTTAGGGTCTCCTAACACGGGGTGCATAAGACCCGGAACCCAGGTTTTGTTATCCTCTACGTTATAATACTTGTAAACACCCTACACCAAATGACTAGTGCAACAACCGATTCCGGCAATTGCTACTCTAATTTTTCTTTCTGGTATATTACTTCTCTCCTTGTTCGGTTTTTTTCTGAATTTTTATATTTTATTTATATTAATTTTCATCTTTTTAATAACTATTCATTTTTAGTTGATATATTTCTTCACGCGCGATTTAATCTCACAGGCAATCTCTAATAAGTCCCACTCCCAATGCTTTGGACTTATTAATTCTGAAGAATAAACCCCATCAAAACCCGTACTTTTTACTGCTTCTACCCATTCTTTTATTGGAATCTCTCCTTCTCCTGGCAAAAACCCACGAAGATCTTCTTCAACCCATGGTGTACCTTCTGTATGACAAATTCCATCACAAAAATGTACACCATATATAATTGAACTATCTAATTTTGCTACTTCATCGGGTGTTGTTTCTCCTCCTGCCCACAAATGCCAAAAATCAACTACTATTCCAACATTATCTCTTCCGGTTTGCTTTATTACTTGAAGACCCTGAGAAAGGGAATGAATAGGTGACCAGGCAATACATTCCAATTGGAATCTTATTCCATATTTTTTTCCAATATCAGCAATTTCTGCAATATTTTTCGAGGTCAATTCGAGAACTTCAGACCATGGTCTCCCTTCTAGTCCACAAAATGGCACTAGTTGTATTGTAGCGCACCCTATAGTATGAGCAACCTTGCAAAGGCGTTCAGCTTCTTTAAGAAGTTCAGCATGTTGATCTGGCTCTATCCGCTCAACCTCCTTTAACGCATTAATACAAACAGGTTTAATTGAATACTTTTTAAATAAGGGTATAAGCTCTTCAGCTTTAAATCCAAGATCTAAATAACGTAAAAGTTTAGATTCAATAATTTCAAGAGCTTCAAATCCACTTTCTCGAGCAATGCGAATATCAGTCTTAATATTCGAATGCGCTATAGTTAAACCATGTAGAGTGATAATCATACTTCCTGCTCCTTTCTCGGTATTTAAATACATATTAATTCTCTGCTATTCCATCTTCGATTCTGATGTACTGTAACTCGGAGGCCTTTTTTTCTGCTTCGTTAAATATTTCTTTAGCATCTCTAAAATTATTTGATTTTTTCCCTTACGATTTTTGAAAAGGTCCTATCTTTGGAAGCTCATAAACAGATTTCCATCCTTCGCTAAAAGGCTCTTTCAGATATGGTTCCATCTCTTTTACAGATCGTAACGTTACCTTTTCTACAGGAGGTACTTCCCCTGGAGGAAATGCTTCTAAAATTTCATCTATAACTAGAGTTAAATATTTTAGAATTGCTGCTATAGGTCTTTTTGCCTTACGTGCAGTAGCTTTTGTTGGTGTTCCAATTACTCCTTCGGGTGTTGATTTTATTTCAATTCCAAAATGACCTTCTCCTTCAGACCACCTATGTGGTCTACGCCATGGGTCAACTGAAGCATCAAAATGACCTTCAGGAAGAAAGGATTCTCCCCATGCATCTACTGCAGCAGTCATGTCAATCATATCTTCAAACATGAGAAGACCAACAGAGGTTTCGCTCTCATCTGCATGTACAAAGGTTGTTTCAAGACTATCTGGCCTATCTACTGGAATAAAGAATTCCCGAACAGCTCTATGCCAATCAAGAATTTGAAAAATTCCAGGAAGTTGAAATCTTTTCTGAAATTCATGAATTGCCGATTCAAGCATCCATTGCTGACCATGATTGTTTATAAAAATAATCTTTCTATAACCATCATTCCAAAGACCCAACATGGTGTATATTAGAGACTCTTCAACAACCTCTTTAGGCATCTGGACAGTTCCCGGCATACCGATATGGTGATATGGGTGACCTCCATAATTTAAAGGGGGTAATGCGAGGTTGACTTCTCTCCCTTTTTTAGCAGTATACCTTCTTACTGCTTCTACGATTTGACTAGCCATAAATGTATCTAAGCCCGAGTTTGCATGTATCCCATGGTTTTCTGTGCAACCTACCGGTACAAGCATGACATCATTTTTTCTCCTTTTCTCTATGGTTTTTACACGGGGAGTATTCTGTATATAACAACCCGCTTTCCCCAATTCAGAAGGTGATGGTACTTCATACTCCTTAAGAATTTTATCAATCTCCTCTTCAGAAGCCTCAAAAACTTCTTTTTTTAATCTACCAACGGAATTATCTTCAAAAATAATTTCCGGATATTTAGTAGTAAACCATTTCTTTGACATCTTTTTTCTCCTCTAAATTTTAATATATACGTAAACAAAACAACTTATTTCTAAAATACATTTTTTAAAATAAAACTATACTCTCTTCTAAATCAATTTACAAAAGTCTTTAACCTCTAACTTATTTTTTACAATTTCTTTACTTTCAAGATTTTTATTGCATTCTTTATAATATTTTCAACGGTTAATCCAAAGTAATTTAACTGAAAATCCAGTGAAGCAGTTAGGCCAAAACTATCATCTAAACCAAGCTTGTATGTTGAAACAGGATACTCAGTAGTCACAATTTCTGATACTAATCCACCAAGCCCTCCAAAAACAGAATGATCTTCAATGGTAATTATAGCACCTGTTTCCTTTGCACACTTAACAATACTTTCACTGTCAATTGGTTTCAGGGTTGGGAGATGAAGCACGCGGGCATTTATGCCTTCACTTTTAAGTCTTTTAAGACTATCAAGTGCTATCGAACTTGTAATTCCTGTCGATACTATGGTAACATCGGATCCTTTCCCAAATTGATAAGCCTTCCCAATTTCAAATTTGTACGAAGAGCCGAATATATTTTTTTTTAGAAGCTTGGGCATTCGAAGATATGTAGGACCATGATCTTCAGATATTGCAATTACAGCCTGTGCAAACTCATTACAGTCACTCGGCGCTATAACCTTCATATTAGGTACGCCTCTCATAATAGCCATATCGATAATCGAAATATGGGTACCACCGTTCTTTTCCTGGGTCAAACCGGCATAACACCCTATAAGCTTCACATTAAAATTATTATAAGCTACGCTCATCGCTACCTGATCACAGGCTCGTTTAGCTATAAAATTTGCCATTGTACAGGCATAAGGAATTCTACCCGTTGATGCAATTCCAGCTGCAACACCTACAAGATTCTGTTCTGCAATACCCACATTTATATGCCTGTCAGGATATTTGTCTTTAAATGGCTTGGAGCCAGATGCTTTCATCAGATCTGCTTCAACGACAAATATATCCTTATTCCTGTCACCTAATTCTACGAGCGTCTGACCATAAACTACTTTTACCTGCGTTAGAGTCTCTTTCATGATTTTCCCTCCAAAACTCTTTCCAATTCCTCAATAGCAGTTTTATACTGTTCTTCGCTCACCATCCCGCTGTGCCATTCAACCAAGTTCTCCATAAATGATACGCCGTACCCTTTAACAGTTTTTGCAATAATAACTGATGGTCTTCTTTTTACTTTTCTAGCAAGATCATATGCCTTTAGAAGTGAATCAATATTATGCCCATCCGCATGAAAAACTTCCCATCCAAAAGACGCAAACTTTTCTCCTAAAGGTTTGGTAGGCATAACTTCATCGCAGAAATCGTCAATTTGAAGATTGTTTCTGTCAATAATAGCAATTAGATTATCCAGTTTGTATTTTGATGCTGTCATGGCCGCTTCCCATACCTGGCCACTATTGCATTCCCCATCTCCAAGAAGCACATATACCCTGTTAGCTCTTATTTGTTGCTTTAGTGAAATCCCAATTCCACAGGCTATAGAAAGACCCTGACCTAAAGGTCCTGTTGATGCTTCTATCCCCTTTAGTTTAAGTCTGTCTATGTGTTTTGGAAACTTTGAGAATGGCTTGTCCAAATTATCCAATTCGGAAACAGGGAAAAAACCACGAAGAGCCATAGCAGAATATAAGGCTGGACCACCGTGACCTTTAGATAGTATAAAACGATCCCTATTATCATCTTCAGGATTTTTTGGATCAATTTTAAGCACCTTAAAATAAAGCACAGAGAGTATTTCCGAAATTGAAAGACAACCACCAAAATGACCATGTCCAGATTTTGCAATTGCTTTAAATGTTGTTAAACGTATTTTCCTTGCTATTTCATCTAATTTATCAGTCATACAAACCTCTCAATGTTAATGAAAATTACTATTCCATCCATCCTCTTGTTATTTAATACTCGAAAAATCATTTGGAGGGCTAAATATAAAAACAAATCTCATTGGATTTTTACTTTTATTTGATACTTCGTGCTCTATTCCAATCGGAAAAACTACTACTGTATGGGGTTCAAGTTTTTCTATTGATCCGCCAACATTTGCTTCCCCATATCCTTCGATAATATAAATGATCTCTTCCATGTCTTTATGGGTATGGGGTGCCATTGTTGTTTCTGGATGAACTTCAGTTAAACCAACTGTCATTCTTTCACTTGAAAGCTTTTTATTTCCTACCATTAGGTTAATAATACGACCAGGCATATCAAATACTCTTGCTTCAGACTTATGTATTGAATACATTTTAATAACACCTCTAATTTATTTTTTTATAATCATTTCCTCTACAACTTTAACTATACAATAATCTTTTAATCCATACTTAATTAATAATTCCTCAGGAGTACCGGACTCAGCAAATGTATCCTGCAATCCAAGCTTTTTTATATTAAATTTACCTTTACCTGCAAGTATTTCACTAATAACTGTCCCTAATCCTCCAATAATATTATGTTCTTCTACTGTAACTATGTTACCAGTCTTTTCTGCTGCCTTTTCAATTAACTCGGGCTTAAGCATGGGCTTAAGTGTGTGTACTTCTATTACACCGGCATCAATTCCTTCCCTTTTTAATTTTTCTGCTGCTCTTAGAACCTCTGAAAGAACAATCCCTGTTGCAATAAGTGTTACATCTTTCCCTTCACGATGAATGACGGGCACACCTATTTCAAATTTGTAGCTCTTGTCGAACATAAGAGGTGATGGATCCCTCCCTACGCGAATATAAACCGGCCCCTGGTGTTTTACAGATGCTCTTATAGCTTTTTTAGTAGTCACAGCATCGGAGGGTGCAAGAATAACCATATTAGCAATACATCTTACAATACCTAAATCTTCGGTAGCTAAATGTGTTGCCCCTTCAATACCTGCAGATAATCCTCCAAGACCTGCAATAACCTTTACATTTAAGTTTGGATAAGCAGCAAACGTTCGAAGTTGTTCGAGACATCTCATGGAAGTAAATATGGAGTAGTCTGCTACAAACGCAATTTTTCCCGTAGCTGCAAGGCCAGCTGCAACCATCATCATATTCTGTTCTGCAATCCCCACTTCAATAAATCGCTCAGAAAAATCTTCCTTTAATAAATGGGTAAACATTGATTTTGATGTGTCTGCTGCTACAGCAGCTACATCCACTCCTTCTCTTGCCAATTCTAATATGGTTTCTCCCGCCGCTTTTCTGGTTGAATACATTGTCTCAAACATTCTGCTTTGCCCCTTTAATTTCCTTAATGGCTTGTTCATATTGCTCCTTACTAAGTGCTTTTTGATGCCAAGCATTGTCATTCTCCATAAACGAAACACCCTTACCCTTTACCGTATGAGCAATAATTACAGAAGGTTTCGAGGTATAACTGGAAGCTAATTCCAATCCAAAAATAATCTCACTCATATTATGACCATTTATTTCTATTGTATTCCAACCAAAAGACCTCCATTTGTCTATAAGAGAATCAGTGGGCATAATAGATTTTACTGTACCACAGCTCTGTAATCCATTCATATCGACAATAGCTATCAAGTTATCCAGTTTATACTTAGAAGCAGTCATCACTCCCTCCCATACAATACCTTCATCACACTCTCCATCACCTAGAAGTACAAATACTCTGTAGTTTTTTTTATCCACACGTGCTGATAAAGCCATACCGATACCTGCTGAAAGGCCGTTACCTAAAGAACCTGTAGTCATATCTACCCCAGGAATTTTTCTCATATCTGGGTGCCCTTGAAGCATGCCACCCACTCTACGAAGAGATTTATACTGTTTTTTATCAAAATATCCCAAATTAGCCAGTGCAGCGTACAAAACCGGGCATGCATGACCTTTGGAGAGGATAAAACGGTCCCTTTCCTTCCAGTCTGGATTTGAGGGATCAATTCTCATAATATCAAAGTACAAAGCAACTACTATATCAGCGGCAGAGAGTGCGCCCCCTGGATGTGCCTTACGTTTAGGACCTACCTCGTAGCACATTTTAATAACATCGATTTTAATCTCTCTCGCCTTTTTCTCAAGTAAAAAACAGCGTTTTTTATGATTTTTTTTACCCTGATTATTATATTTTTCAAATAAATCTCTTTGTTTTCCATACATATTTATTGTCTCCATTTAGTGGTAATTATTTTAAAAAGTAACTACAAAATCGAAATTAACACGCTAATATTATTACTCATAAAAACTTATAGAGAAACAAACTATAGGCTTATTCTAAGACTACTCCATGATGCACTGGACTTTGCATTCTCCTTTATCCTTCTGTAACTTTACAACCCAGTCTGGTACTTCTTCAAGTTTTATCTCTTTTGTAATTAATGGGAGCATATTCATGCCGGAAGCCATCGCCTGGATTACCCTTGGAAAATTTCCGTGACCTGAATGACCTTGAGAGCCTATTATCCTTGCTCTTCTAACTTGTAGTACTTCACCTGTTACAGGGATCTTCGCCTCTGCACGAGCAACTATAACAACAGTGCTGTTCAATGTTTTTCCTTCCCATATTACTTTTTCAATTCCAGGATATACAACAGTGGGCAGACCTGTTGCCTCAAGATATAAAGCTGCTCCCATGCCGTTTGTCAGCTCAAGTACCCTTTCAGCAAAGTTCTCATGAATTGGATCTATAATCACATCTGCTCCTACTTTTAATCCTAGTTTAGAACGGCCTCTTTCAGGCTCAGATAGAATTACCTTTGAAGCTCCATGTTTCTTTAAAATCGCGCATGCAGCTAACCCTATCGGCCCACCTCCGCAGACAACAACAACATCACCGGGACGTATTCCTCCCCCTCTTTCAATAACTGCATTATATGCAACTGAGGTTGGTTCTACAAAAGCACCTAATTTAAAGACTTCTTTTTCGTTGTATTTTTCTTTTAACGGATTAAGACTCCATATTGTTTTTGACGGAACAACAATATATTTTGTAAATCCACCTTCAATATTAATACCTATCTCATCAAGCCTTTCACAATGGTTTGGATAACCATCTGCGCATGGCTTACATGATCCGCACCAGATCATTTCTTCTGTACATACCCATTCACCACCCTTAAATGGTTTGTTGGTATTTTTATCGTAGGCATCTGGACCCATCCCAACAACAACACCTGAAACTTCATGACCAATCGTAGAAGGAAATCCTGTTAGACCCGGATATAACATATAACCATCTTTATCTGTCTGAACCATATGTACATCAGTGCCGCAAATTCCACATGCTTTAACCTTTAATAGAACTTCATCTTCTTTCGGTTTTGGAATATCTACCTCTTCAATTTTAATCTTTGGATTTCTCCATACCTTACTACTTAAATAAGTTTGTCTTCCTTCAATATCTTTTGGGCCAAGTTTAAAATCAGGTTTAGGCTTCCAATCTGCATAAATTCTTACTGCTTTCATTTTTTTCTCTTTCATATTCTAATTACCTCTCATATTATATTTTTTTAAATAACGCATTCTTCGAGTATTCTCCAAATTAAATTATTATTAAGCATTACTATCCAAGAAACACTGGATTTCCTTTTTCAGCAGATTCACCAGCTGCAATAGCTATTTTAAACGCTTTAAGGGCATCTTCCTCATCAACAGAAATTGGTTTATCATTTATAATGCTATCAATAAAAGCATCTATTTCTAAGGCATAAGCTTCTTTATAACGAAACATAAAATGAGGCATTCTACCTTCTGGCTGAAAAGTTTGGAGTTTGGTTATTCCCTTTGTAGGGGAACATAAAGTTGTATTTGTACGGTTAAGTCCTCCAATTATAAGGTTCCCCGCTGAACCGAAGACTTCAGAGCGTACATCGTATCCATATCCTGCATGCATACTGGCATGGAAATTTGCAAGGGCACCGCTTTTAAACCTGAGGTTTACCGTAACGTTATCAGCAAAATGTTTGACACCTTTTCCATCCACTACAAGATTAGCTTCGCTTGCAAAAACTCTTTCAACTTCCTCCTTCATAAAAAATCTTGCAAGATCAAAGTCGTGAAGAAGCATATCAATAAAAAGGCCACCACCTTTGGATGGATCACAAGCCCATGGTGGAGGAGGAAAGGGATCCCGTGAAAAAGCGTTAAAAAATACTTGCTTTCCAATACATCCTTCCCTGATCATTTTTTCTGCCGCAGCATTATCCGGATCGAACCTTCGATTAAAACCAATTTGGCATTTAATACCTGATTCTTTTATCATTTTTGCCAATTTTATATTATCAGTAATATTACCCGCAAGAGGTTTTTCGCAAAATAGTGGTAAATTTGCTTGAACAACAGCGGTAACAGGTTCAACATGGCATGCTGTAGGTGTAACTACACAGACTGCATCAATGTCCTTCCTTTCAAGCATCTTATGGATATCCGTGTAAGACTCACATCCAAGTTCTTTTGAAGTTTTGGTTACGAGTTTTTCGTCCATATCACAAACTGCAACTAAGCTGGCCTTTAAGGAACGCTTAATATTATAAGCATGCACATATCCTAGGCGACCTAAACCAATAGCTGCCATTCTCAGAACTTTCATTCATGATCCTCCTTGAAATAGGTGATTTTTCAATGATGACTTTGTGATATCACTAAATATTTTTCGGGTAAAATTACATCAATTCTCACACACGTGCTTTCCCGTCTCTAACAATCTTTATAATATCTTCTGCAGAAACTTCATCTTTATTAAAATCTCCTACTTTTTCTCCATGCTCTAAAATAGTAAATCTATCAGCTATTGAATAGACATGATAGATATTATGAGTAATAAAAACTACCGACAGTCCCCTTTTTCGCGCATCAGTTACATAATCAAGAACTTTTTGGGATTCTTTAATCGAAAGAGCCGCGGTTGGTTCATCAAGAACAAGAAGTTTTGCCCCGAAATAAATTGCCCTTCCTATAGCTATCGCCTGTCTTTCTCCTCCGGAAAGTAGTGATACTTCTTCGTCAACCGAGCGAATGTTAATTCCAATCTCCTTTAAAGCTTCTTTAGCAACTTTGTCTATCTTCTTGCTATCTAAAAAATCTATCACTTTAGCAAATTTTTTTACCGGTTCCCGTCCGAGAAAAAAATTCCGGGCAATACTCATCAAATCAATAAGGGCAAGGTGTTGATAAACTGTTTCAATACCCATATCTCTTGCCTTTTTAGGAGAATCTATACATTCTTTTTTACCTTCAAAATAAAATTCTCCCTTATCGGGGACATGAACACCGGTTAAAATTTTTATAAGGGTAGATTTCCCGGCACCATTATCTCCTACAAGTCCTACTACTTCTTGGTGTCCAACCGTAAAATCAACATCTTTTAAAGATTGAACTGTACCAAATCGTTTACTTATTCCTTTCATTTTAATTAAAAAATCATCTTTTTTCATTTTAATGCCCACCTCTTTAATTTGGTGTTAGTAACTACAGCTAAAATTAAAATAATACCAATAAATGCCTGATACCAATAAGCAGGTGCACC
>Ga0075123_10001177_pt1 | contig 13297 bp, 10 predicted proteins | sample AntAceMetag02UKX_FD_69808 | JGI IMG/M metagenome (GOLD analysis project Ga0075123, IMG submission 69808) | Saline lake microbial communities from Ace Lake, Antarctica - Antarctic Ace Lake Metagenome 02UKX | ecosystem: Environmental > Aquatic > Non-marine Saline and Alkaline > Saline | place... | reverse complement strand
AATCAGGTAAAAAATGCCTGGTCACAGATAGACGTGCAATTGAAGAGACGGCATGACCTGATCCCTAATCTGATAGAGACAGTGAAGGGCTATATGCAGCATGAGAAAGAGACACTTACGGGCGTGATAGAAGCCCGTGCAAAGGCGATCAATGCTAATGGCGTGGCAGACGTTTCTGCTGCAGAAGGACACTTGCAGACAGCTTTGGATAAACTGCTGGCAATAGTGGAAAATTATCCCAATCTTAAGGCTGATCAAAGCTTTGCTACATTGCAGGAAGAATTATCGTCCACTGAGAATCGAATAGCATTTTCCAGACAGTATTATAATGACTCTGTGATGAATATGAATAACAGGATGGAAGTTTTCCCATCAAACATAGTGGCAAGTGGGATGAGCCTTAAAAAGGAAAGCTACTTTGAAATTGATGTGGTAGAAAAGGAAGCTCCCAAGGTAAGCTTTAAGTAAGTAATTTAGATGATAGAAGAACTGATCCGTAAGAACCAGCGGAAGTCAATCTATCTATTGATCACGTCTTTTGTGATTTTATTGATAGTGGGCTTTGTACTGGGTAGTCTGTTTTATACATATCTGGCACCACGCAGGGGAGCAGATTATGCTAGTAGCAGAATCTGGTTTGCCCTTATCTTTGCCGGATTTATCGGACTTGTGGAGCTGGTGCAGATATATCTGATCTTTAACAGCAAACCGCGCTCACTATTTAAGCAATTAGGTTTGAAAGAAGCAAATCAAACCCAGTTCAGCAAATTGAACAATGTGATTGCAGAAATGAGCATAGCTGCTGGGCTGGGCAAAGTACCCGAGGCATATGTGATACCATCAAAGGCAGCAAATGCCATGGCATTTGGCACCAGTCCAGAAACAGGTGCTATTGCAGTAACTGCGGGACTACTTGCCATCTGTAATCGGGATGAATTGCAGGGAGTAGTAGCTCATGAACTATCACATTTGATCAATAAGGACAGTATGCTGTTGGAAGTGTGCAGAAGCACTTTGGGAATGGTGATTGTTCTGCGTGATGTAATGCTGAGATCACTGTATTGGGGATCACTTGGCAAGGGCAGTTATAGAACGAGCAATCGCAGCAGTGGTAAAGGCAATTCAGGTCTTGGTCTGGTGTTAATGATAATTGGGGTGATCTTTGCTATTTTAGCACCAATTCTTATCCAATTGATCTATTTCAGTTTATCCAGGGAGCGTGAATATCTGGCAGATGCAGTATCAGCGAGGTTAACTCGCTATCCTGCCGGACTGGCATCAGCTTTGACAAAAATTGCATATAGTACAGCTACTTTGGAGAAAATCGATAAAATATCAGCAGCAGCATTTATTGACCAACCTTATGGAGATGTGGTGGTTACCAGTAAGGGCACACGGACGCATCCTCCTATCTGGAACAGGATCAAAATATTGAGGAAAATGAGCGGAGGAGCAGGATATCTGGATTATCGTAAAGCTTATGAGGAAGTAGTAAATGCCAAAGCTGGTTTTATGCCCGAATCAGTGGCAGCCAGTACAACAAAACTACCCTTAAGAATGGCAGAATTACTGGTTGGTGAGCAATCAATGGTAACTAGTGAAGAAGAAATGGCAGCTTTTACTGGTGATGTTCGGACAGAAGATGTTATCAGGCTGACCGAGGATTATGGATTTATCGATTGTGATTGCGGATTGAAGATCAAAATACCTTCTGGTTATGATAAATATGAGATCAAATGTCCACGTTGCGGGAGAAGGCACATACTGGCAGAAAACATGCAGGATACATTAGCAGCAATGCTTGATGAAACCCAGGGGTCTGGAGCAGCAGCAGCAGGGATAATTCGAGAGATTTTGGAGGATAATGGAGAGCCAGATTACAGAAGAGAGAAAGAGCAGACTTATGTGAGAGACAAAAGGGGCTGGCAGGAAATTCAGTGTAAATGCGGCGGTAAAGTGCAGCTTTCGCCAACTTTTATCGGGAAATTTATCAGTTGCAGAAAGTGCAAGAGACGGATAAATATAATTGATAAAGTAGAATAATATTACAATTTCAGCAATAAAAAGTAGAGAAAATAATTAAATTAGTTGACTGATTATGCTATAACAAATCATAGAAATCTTTTATGGAAATAGAAATAATAACAGGTGAAGGTGATAGATGGAAACAAAAGTAAAATTGAAAGTTTTGCGGGAACTGATGCAGCAGAAGGGTATTAATGCCTGGATAGTGCCTTCAGGAGACCCCCATCAAAGTGAATATGTAGCTGACCACTGGAAGGCAAGAGCCTGGATAAGTGGATTTAGCGGCTCAGCAGGTGTGTGTGTGATCACTAGTGATAAAGCCGGATTATGGACAGATAGTCGTTACTGGCTTCAGGCAGCAAGTGAACTGGAAGACAGCGGAATCGAACTTTTTAAGATGTTCAGTCCTGGAGTACCGGATTATCAAACCTGGCTGCTGGATGAATTATCAGATGGAGCAGTATTGGGATTTGATGGTTCTTTGCTCTCCGTGAGAGAAGTTACAGCGATCAGTAAAAGATTAAGTTCAAAAAATATAAGTTTAAGTTACGGTGAAGATCTTACTGGAATGATCTGGCAAGATAGACCGGCAATACCCCAAGAACCGGCAATGATGCTTGCCGAAGAATATGCCGGGGAATCTGTAACCAGTAAAATCGAACGGGTACGGACAGAGATGCAGAAAAATCTGGTAGATTATCATGTGATCTCTGCTTTGGATGAAATCGCCTGGTTATTCAATATTCGTGGTAAAGATGTGAAATATAATCCAGTAGTGATCAGTAATGCGTTTTTAAGTAAAGATGGAGTAAATCTTTTTGTAAATAAAACAAAACTGAATGATGAACTAATTGCTTTTATGAAGACATGTGGCGTGACTATTTTTCATTATGAAGATATTCTGGGCTACCTTGCTGGTTTGGAAGCAGATAAAAAGGTACTGATAGATCCGGGAAAGGTGAGTCAGAAGATCAAAGACGCTATAAACTGCCAGGTGCAGGAAGGCAAAAGCATAGTTACATATTTAAAAGCGATCAAGAATCAAGTTGAACAGGAAGGTATTCGTCAGGCACATATCCAGGATGGGGCAGCACTTGTTAGCTGGATATTCTGGATGAAACAGCAGGTTGGCAAAATTGAATTGGATGAATATACTGCTGGTGAGAAGCTGGGCGAGTTTCGAGCAGAAGGTGATAAATTTCAGGGATTAAGCTTTACTCCCATTATCGGGTTTAGAGGTAATGGAGCAATTGTGCATTATTCAGCCAAGCCTGATACTGCCAGAAAGATCGAACCAGGTGGAATTCTGCTGGTTGATTCTGGCGGACAATACTTAAATGGAACTACTGATGTTACCAGGACATTTTCGCTGGGTAATATCACTGAAGAAGAGAGATATTATTTCACTTTAGTGCTTGCCGGACATATTGATCTTGCCAGAGCAGTTTTCCCCAAAGGCACTTCAGGTGCTATGCTTGATGCCTATACACGTACACCTTTATGGCGCGAAAAAAAGAACTATGGTCATGGCACGGGTCACGGAGTAGGACATTTTCTGGGTGTTCATGAGGGTCCTCAAAATATCAGTCCCAAGAGTATATATCCAATCTTACCTGGATCAGTAACTACTGATGAACCTGGTATGTATCTGGAAGGCAAATTTGGTATTCGCACGGAAAATATTCTGATCTGTCAGACCCTGGAAACTACTGAATATGGTGAGTTCTGCTGTTTTGAGACGGTTACATTGTGTCCGATCTCTCGGGAATTGATCAATAAAGATATGTTAACGTCAGAGCAGATAGCATGGCTTGATAATTATCATGCAATGGTTTTTGAAAAGTTGTCACCACTTCTGGAGCCAGATGTTACCGAATGGATACGGAAAGAGACTTTACCCTTATAGAGGCTAAGATGAAAAAAGCAATATATCCCGGGACATTTAATCCCATCACAAATGGCCATCTTGATGTAGTCAGCAAAGCATCAAAATTATTTGATGAAGTAATAGTGGCAGTTGCCAGTTATACAGGGAAGATGACGATGATAGATTTTGATGACAGGTACAGGCTATGTGCTGAAGCGGTATCCAGTTTTCCAAATGTGAAAGCGGTTAAGTATGAGGGTTTGTCAGTGGATTTTGCCAGGGAAATAGGTGCCCAGACAATGATCCGCGGTTTACGAGCAGTTTCAGATTTTGAGTATGAATTATCTCTGGCAATGATGAATAAAAAATTAAGTAGTGGTATGGATACCGTGTTTTTTCTGCCAGATCAGAAGTATTTATATCTAAGTTCCACTATGATACGTCAGGTAGCAGAGCTGGGTGGATCGGTGAGTGATCTGGTTCCCGCTTGTGTGGAAGAATACCTGAAGCTGTTTTATAAATAAGAGGCAGGAAGAGTGATAATAAAGAAGGGTACTCATAAACATAATCAGATACGCAAGATATCAAAAAACGTAAAGATAAAGGAGCATATTTTGAATAATCCCAATCAACAGCAGAAGCAGAAAGTAAATGTGAAAATTGATGAACAGATAGGTGAAGGAGTCTACGCAAATTTTATGATGATCACCCATTCACCAAGTGAATTTATTCTTGATTTTGGAAGAATGATGCCTGGTATGCCAAATGCGAAAATTAAAAGTAGAATATTGGTGACACCGCAGCATGCAAAGCATTTCATGCAGCTATTACAGAAGAATATAGAAAATTTTGAAAAGCAGAATGGTGAGATAAAAGTTCCGGGAAAAGTAGAGGATAAAGATATAGGTTTTAAGAGCACAGGACAAAATACTTGACTAATGCACTTAGCTGAAAATTTTGAGATTCTCGATAGAAATATATAGTTAGAAATATTTTTTAAGGAGTTATAGCAGATGAGAAACAGGAAAGTACGCAGCCTGCTGATAATAGCAGTGTTGGTTTTCACCGTTTACTTCGTAGCTCCGCTTCTTTTTGAGAAGCTGCCATCCTTTTGGACAGACAAGGAGTTAAAACTTGGTCTTGATCTGCAGGGTGGTATGCAGATACTTTTGGAAGTGGATTATTCAGAGCTTGAACTATCAGTTGAAGCAAAAAAGGATGCGGTCAAAACAGCCTTGGAGATCATACGAAATCGTATTGATCAATTTGGAGTGGCAGAACCTTCAATTCAGCCAATTGGCGAAAATCGGATTTTAATCCAGTTGCCGGGGTTAAAGAATTTTAACCGGGCAAAAGAACTAATTGGAAAAACAGCTTTGCTGGAATTTAAGCTTGTAGCTGAAGGTGAACAGATAGAGGAAGTTTATAATTCTCTGGATAGTTATTTAGAGAATAATTATCAGAAATATCCTTATCTGGAAGATCTTGATCTGGTGGAAGCAGCACCTGCTGTGGATGTATTAAGTGATGAAGATAGTCTGGCAACAGACGAAGAAACAGAAAATGCTAATCTTTTTACAGCTTTAGTTAGTAGTGATGATGCACCAGGAAGAGTACCCTACAAGCATATTAATGCCTTTAAAACACTTATAAAGGATGAAGATTTCATTAAAGAAATTCCTGCCGGACTGCAATTAGCTCTGGAAAAGATCAGTAAAAAAGATCCCTTTTCAGCCAGAATATTATATGTGCTTCATTCTCAGGCAGAACTTGGCGGAGATAAGCTGGATAAGGCTTCAACCAAGATTGGTCAGGGATACGATCCCAAGACCAATGGCAAACCATATGTATCTTTGGAATTCAATAAAGAGGGTGCCAAAATATTTAAAACAGTTACGGGACAAAACATCAAACGCCGTCTGGCAATTGTGCTTGATGATGTGGTTTATGTGGCTCCAGTAATTCAAGATAAAATCCCCAGCGGACAGGCACAGATCACAGGATCTTTCAGTCTGGATGAAGTTCAGGATTTGGTTATAGTGCTGGAATCAGGAAATCTTCCTGCCCCCGTGAAAGTAATTGAAGAAAGAACAGTAGGTCCATCACTTGGTAATGATAGTATTCGTGCTGGTGTGAGAGCAGCATTACTCGGATTAGCTCTGGTAGTAGTATTCATGATAATCTATTATGGTTTATCAGGAGTAGTAGCAGTAATCGCTCTGATGATGAACATGGGCTTTATCCTGGCAGTATTGACCTCTTTGCAGGGAACTCTTACAATGCCGGGTATAGCAGGTTTGATCTTGACCATAGGTATGAGTGTGGATGCAAATGTGATCATTTTTGAGCGGATCAGAGAAGAGATGAAAGCAGGGAAGACAATCCGTTCAGCAGTAGATGCAGGATTCAGCCGAGCATTGGTAACAATTCTTGATGCGAACCTCACTACCCTGATCACTGCTCTTGTGCTTTATCAATTTGGTACTGGCCCAATTAAAGGATTTGCAGTAACCCTCTCCATCGGTATTGTTGGTTCAATGTTTAGCGCGATAGTTTTATCTAAAGCTATCTTTGATGGTATGATCACCAATGTCAACCGGGACAAACTGAGTATATAGGGGGAATGATGAGATTTTTTGGCGAAACTAAAATAGACTTTATAGGTAAAAGAAATGTTGCTTTTACTATATCAGCAATAGTGATTATCATTGGTATCATTTTCATGTTCATCAGTGGCTTGAATTACAGTATTGATTTTACTGGTGGATTGTCATTGGAACTTGAGATGACACCTAACACAGAATCAGCCTCAGTGATTTCAATAGAAGATATCAGACAGGCTCTAAGTGATGAAGGTATTACTGATGCAGAAATACAGGAATTGCATGATATGGAAGGTAGAAGACTGATATTGATCAAAACTCAGGTTACTGGTGATGAAGAAACTCGCACCGGATTTACCAAGGGTGATCGTATAGTTAAGACCCTTCAAAATAAATTCCCAGATAACTATAATCCTGAGACTTTTGTGCGTCAGCAGGATGAAGTGGGACCACGTATTGGTGAGGAACTTAAAGGTAAAGCAATTCTCGCAATATTCTGGGCATTAGTAGGAATTATTATTTATATCTGGTGGCGTTTTGAATTCACCTTTGGTATTGCAGCTATTGCAGCCTTGGTGCATGATATAATGATCACAGTAGGTATATTTGCCATATTTGGTAAAGAGATCAGTCTGCCGGTGGTTGCAGCCTTGCTGACCATCGTGGGATATTCTCTTAATGATACCATTGTGGTGTTTGATAGGATCCGTGAAGACATTAAAAAGTACCGTAAACAATCATATGCGGATATTATCAATAAATCAATTAATGAGACATTAAGCAGAACCATAATTACTTCAGTGACTACTTTCCTGGTAGTATTATGCCTTTATATCTTTGGTGGCTCAGTGATCAATGATTTTGCTTTTGCACTTTTGATTGGTGTGGTTGTGGGTACATATTCTTCGATATTTATTGCCAGCCCAATTCTGGTTGGATACTTCAATAAACGCTTAGCAGCAAGAAAGAGAAAGTAAAAATAATTACAGAATAGAAAAACCCCCAGGAATTCCTGGGGGTTTTTATTTTACCAAAATTCTTAACAAAGCAATTATCTGCAAATACCTCTTTCTGAATTACGGACAAAATCAATGAATTCTTTTTGCCATGGTGCAGGTGATTCTATTTTTTCAGCTTCTTTCATCGCTTGTGCAGTATTAAATCCTTTTCTGTAAAAAATCCGATATATATCCTTGATCGCCTTGATCTCTTCAGGGGAGAAACCCTTCCTCTGCAAGCCTACAGTATTCAATCCATGCAGCTCATAGGGGAATCCTTCACCTCTTGTGAAAGGAGGAATGTCTTTTTTAATGCCTGATTTGCCACCAATAAAGGTGTATTTACCAATTTTTACGAATTGGTGAATTGCCACCATGCCGCCTATAGAAGTAAAATCATCAATAGTGATATGACCAGCTAGATTTACGGCATTTGCCAGAATTACATTATTACCCACATGACAATTGTGGGCAACATGCACATATGCCATCAGCAGGCAATTTGAACCTATGGAAGAATCTTCATCAGTAGTCGCAGACCTGTTAAGGGTTACGAATTCTCTAAAAGTATTGTTACTGCCAATTTTGAGATAGGTGAGTTCACCATTATATTTCAGGTCTTGCGGATCAGTTCCTGCTGAGGCTCCGTGATGAAAAGTGTTATTATCGCCCATACGTGTATGACGGTAGATGAGGACATTGGACATTAATCTATTGTCGTTTCCAAGTATTACATCTTCTCCGATAATGCAGAAGGGACCTATGTGATTATTGTCACCTAATACAGCAGATTTATCAACGATTGCAGAAGGGTGGATATAATTAGCCATTTAAACTCCTAAAACAAATTTAAATATTTATCAATATCAGCGTTTTACTATTTTCGCCATGAAGTCACCTTCGCAGACTTTGGTATCAAACACAAAGGCATCACCGTGCATCTTTGCCAGTCCGCGTTTCATGGAGATCACTTTTAATTCAAAGCGAAGTACATCACCAGGAAGTACCTGCTTACGGAAGCGGACATTATCAATAGCTGCGAATAATGCCAGATTTTCCTCTGGATTTTCTACTGAATTAAGCAGCATAATTCCACCAGTTTGAGCCATAGCTTCTACAATAAGTACGCCAGGCATCACTGGATGTCCTGGAAAATGCCCTTGAAAGAATTGCTCATTAGCAGTTACATTCTTGATGCCTACTATGCTCTCGCCAGGGACAAATTCAATTACTTTATCTACCAGAAGGAACGGGTATCTATGAGGTAATATACGCTGGATAGCATTAATATCAAACACGATATTCTGATTACGCTTTTTCTGATACTGGATCTGCATCTGCTGCTTCATATAGATTTTCTTGAGCTTTTTAACTAATTCCACATTAGTTTTATGCCCAGATCTGGCAGCAAGTATATGACCTTTGATAGGAACTCCCAAAAGGGCAATATCACCTACCAGATCAAGCACTTTGTGCCTTACAAATTCATTATAATAACGCAGAGGTGTATCATTGATCAAGCCATTGGAATTTATTTTGATCTCCTGCTCCATGTGGAAAATATCTTTAAGTTTCTGGATCTGTTCTGGTGGAGTTTCTGGATCTGCCACTACCATGGCATTATCCAGCGAACCACCTTTGATCAAACCTGCAGATTTGAGTGCCAGAATTTCATGCAGGAAGCAGAATGTTCTTGCAGATGCAAAATCAGCTTCAAACACTTTGAGTGAAGGCATCCAGGTGTATTGCGTACCTACAGCACGATGAGGATAATCCACCATAAAAGTGATCTTAAGACTGTCTGAAGGAACAATTACGATGTCTACATTATCTGCTGGTGCTGAAAACGAGATTGCTTCAGTTATCTCAAAATATTCACGAATACTGGATTGCTCCACTATACCAGCCTGCTTAAGCAGCTCAACATATATAATGGCACTGCCATCAGCAACTGGCACTTCTGGTCCTGTGACCTCTATTCTGATATTATCAATAGTCAAACCTTTGATAGCAGCCAGAACATGCTCAATAGTAGCAACTGTGGCTTTCCCAATCCCGATTGTAGTTCCGCGCGATATATCAACTACATGTTCGATATCGGCTGGAATTTCAGGATTACCTTCCATATCTGTTCTGACAAATACGATTCCAGCATTTTCATTTGCCGGTTTAAAAGTTATTGTTGATGTCTCACCCGAATGTAAGCCAATACCACGGTAACTGACTTTCTTTATAATAGTTCTTTTGTACTCTCTCATACTATTCAGATTCCTTTAATTTTTTCCGATAATATTTTACTATCTCAGGAAGATGCTTCTCTGCAGCCATAATTCGTTTGGTCAATCCAGCATCTCGAGCGGGATAGCCAAAAATCTTTTTCCCCGCGGGAACATCACCTATGATACCAGATTGTGCACCTACCATAACTTCATCACCTATATAAATGTGACCAGCAGCACCTACCTGACCTGCCAGATAAACCCGATCACCTATTGTGGTATTACCAGCGAGTCCTACCTGAGCACAGATTATCGTGTTTTCACCTATCACGCAATTATGTCCGATTTGAACCAGATTATCTATTTTAGTATTTGCACCAATCACAGTTGATCCCAGAGTAGCCCGGTCAATGCAGCTATTCGCTCCAATTTCCACATCATCATGGATGACCACATTACCAACCTGAGGTAATTTGAACTGCTTTCCCTGATGCAGCAAGAAACCAAAACCATCTGCTCCCACAACCACTCCGCTGTGAAGTATCACTTGATTACCTATTCGGCAATCTTCATAGACATTCACGTTGGCATAAAAGTGACAGTTTTCTCCAATCTCCACATTTCTGCCAATATAGCAATTAGCACCTATCCGAGTCCCATTGCCGATTTTTGCACCCTCTGCAATTATTGTGTTCTCACCCAGTTCCACATTTTCCGATATTTCCGACGTCTCATGTATAGCCAGACTTGATGGACGTTCCTTATTCAATTCAGGAGTTTCCAGTTCCAGCCACTTTTGAACCAGCATCATAAAATAAATATAAGAATTTTCTACTTTCAATAGATTTGCTTCGGGTAGGAGTTCTGCATCAAAATCAGCAGGTACAAAGATCAAACCGGCTTTAGTTACAAGCAATTTTTCATAAAATACTTTATTCTGATAAAAACAAATAGATTTTTCATTTGCTTCTTCCAGCTCAGATACATTATTCAGATTTAGAGTTTTCCTCTCAACCAGTTCTCCTGGTATCCATTGCGAGATAACGGCTGGAGTAAACTCTGACTTAAAGGTCTTCATGACTAATTTTCTGTGTCACCATCTGTAAGTTTATTCATTCTTTCAATTACTTGATCAGTGATATCAAGACTGGGAACTGCATATAAAATTCCACCAGTAGAAGCATCAAGCACGATATCGATATTGTCATCAGTTGAAATGGCTTCAATTACATTTTTCAGTTTGTCCAGAATGGGTTCAAGCAATTCAGCGTTTTTCTGCATTGCTTTGCCGTTATCACCAAATATCTCATTTACTTTGGCATCTCTCTGGTCTGCGAGTTCTTTGATCCTGTTCTGAGCTTCAGCTTTTCCTTCTTCTCTAAGGATCATTTTCTTTTGCTCAAAATCATCGCTCAGTCTTTGGATCTCTGCATCCATTTCTGCTACTTCATCCTGCCAGGCTTGCTGTTCTGCTTGAAATAACTGCTGTGCTTCCTGGGTGTCCTGGCTTTCCATCATCACTCTATCAGTATCGATATAAGCTATGTTCAAAGATGCTGCAAATACTGAGCTACTACCCAGTATTGCCAGTATCACTAATAATATAATTCTTCTCATTATTCCTCCATAAGGCATCATTATGCCGTAATCTTTTTAATAAAAATCACTTTCTGTTTGATTACGCATTTACGTCAACATAAATTTAAAGCCTGTAAGGAACTACTACCAGTGATTGATCAGGATATTTTTAATTTTTTCCCAGAGGTTATTTAATCTTCAGAATCGTTGGGGCTTCAAGGGGAAAATCCAACCCTACTTTCATTTTTATTCTGTCCACTTCGTCCACTATGTCCACTTAGTCCATTTCGTCCATTGAGTTTACTTCCGGGAAGACGAGTGTTTCGCCAAATAATTGACAATATTTTGCTGTATTGAATTGTGACGAAAGTAAGGAAAGTAATGTTTGAGAACTTAAAATTGAATTCTGGAGGTCTTTTGAAAAAAGCCATTATCCTGGTAATGCTGACAGCGATATTCAGTATATCTGCATCGGTAGTTAAAACGGTTAATGAACCTGACCGGCTTACTTATCACTTCACGTTTCCCGCTTCAATAATTGAAAATCAAAACTTTACAGAAATAGATGCAGATCTGGCTGAATGGACTATATCTGATATTTCCGGAGCACCCGAGATGCCTTATAAAACGATCCGAATAGCAGTTCCTCCTGCTGGCAGGATACAATTTAATACCAGAATTATTAAAAGTAAAACTATAACTTTAAACTATCCGCTTCTACCAGCACCCACGATCATTCCTGCCGGAAAGACCAGCGACTTTCTTTCCTCTATCAATGAGTCGCTTTATGCAGATTATGATCCTGAGTTGGCAGTAGCAGGAGAGGCAAGCTATTTGAGAGGATTCACGATCATTCCCTTGACTATATCTCCCTGTGATTATGATCACCGCACTCAGAGTCTCACAATTTATGAGGAATTTGAAATCGAGATAGAGATCATTGGTAACACGAACTGGCGTCAGTCATCTCCTTATGAGAAAGCCTGGCTGGATAAGGATTTCATAGCTAATTACCAACAGGCACGCTACTGGCGACAGGCACCTACTACATCCAAAAAGGGTATTAACTGGAACAACTCTCAATTATGGTATCGATTAGATATTTCCGGTTCCGGTTCTTACTGCCTTAGTACAGAAGATTTGAGTATTTTACCTGATTTTGCTGATTATAGCACCTTACGGCTTTTCGGATTGATCCCTGATCAGCAGGATGGCGAAACCAGTTATTTTAAGCAGGAAATACCCCTTAGTGTTCAGGAAGATGATATCTGCTTTGATTACCTGGGATCAGGCACAGTGCTCTGGCTGGCTATTGCTGGTGATTTCCCTGAGGAACCTGCCCGGATTGCAATCGATAAATCTAAATACAAAGAAATTGATAATATCAGTGAAAAACCTCTGCCTCAGCGTTTGAACCGTCCTGTGAAATGTCTGATAATCAGACCTCAGGATTATTTTGAATCACAAACTGATTCATTGATCGAAATGCACCTGCAATATTTTAATGTGCAGACGGCAGTGGCGATCCAGGAAGATATTTTTGCCCGACAGAGCAGTGGTATAGCTGATCCTATCTCAATAAAGAACTTTCTCCAGGACTCTTATCAAACAAATCCCAGCCTTGATTATGTAGTGCTACTCGGTTCAGGAACCTATAGTTTTGAAAATCCCACTGAAAAGAATAAAATTATCACCTATGATCGATCCAATGTAACAAGTGACGATTTCTTTGTAGATTTCAATGATGATAAATTTCCTGAACTGGCGATTGGCAGAATTCCCGCTCAAAATGAGCACATGCTGGATAAATATCTCGAAAGAGTTCATGATTATTATGATAAACTGGACATTGGGTGGTGGCAGAACAAAATACTACTTATTGCTGATGATGAATACAAAAAAGGTGTTTTTGAGGGAACCTCGCCGAGTTCTGGTATGAATCATACTAAGAAAATGGAAGAAACAGCAGAAGTGATGTATGGCAGATTAATAGAAAAAGTCTATGGA
>Ga0075123_10001170_pt1 | contig 13342 bp, 12 predicted proteins | sample AntAceMetag02UKX_FD_69808 | JGI IMG/M metagenome (GOLD analysis project Ga0075123, IMG submission 69808) | Saline lake microbial communities from Ace Lake, Antarctica - Antarctic Ace Lake Metagenome 02UKX | ecosystem: Environmental > Aquatic > Non-marine Saline and Alkaline > Saline | place... | reverse complement strand
CTTGATAGAATTACAGGAACATATAATTTGCCACCGTTGTCTCAAATTATTAAGCAAAAACATGCCGAAACATGTTATGCATAGAGTATGTTGTTACCATGTATTATTGAGCGGATACAATTGTTCCTTGTTTCAACAATTTTAACGTAACCAATAGGGTCCATTTTTTGATTACTATTATCCTTTCTTACAACAGGTAGTTTTTTGCCATATAATTCATCAGCATCACAACTTTGAAACCATTGGATAAATGCAAATTGTTTTTTTATTTTAGTGATTTTACCGAGCCTATATTTATGCAAGCTATTAGTACTCTTTTTTGTATTTTTGTACTGAGTCGCATTTGAGCTGTTATTATAATTTTCGTTAAAGTCGTAGGTTATTACTGATGTATTAGAAGCTTGAAATTTATTATTTTCATTCATTATTAACTGTTCTGGCTGTGGCAACTGTTTTTGAAATTGTAAATCAGAATTTTTTACCAGCGAGCTTTTTAGATTTATAACATCAGCTTTTGATAGTTTTTGCCGATCATAGACATTTTTCAATAAACTGGCTTTGATAATAATAACCAATTCCTTCTCTGTTTCTTCAGAATGATTATAACCAAAAATATAAGGAAAACCAAAGAACCACCAGGGTAAATTTTTTAAAATTGGAATTCCTTTTCGTATCTTAATTTTCTCAGTGGAATATAAGCCAGCAATTATTGTTTCCTCACCGTCAAATAATTGTAAATACGAATTTGCTTGAGATTTATTTATAACGGTACTAACCACATCCGGGTGTGCAGTACTGCGTTCGACATGTACTTTAAGAAAAATAGTTGGACCTTTGTTTGAATCGTTCTGATCGTTGTTTTGAATAATATACGGAGTCACATTTAGTATTGTACCGGTACTGAAAAATTTATCTATAACGTTTCCTGCAAAATCCCGGGTTTTAATTGAAAAATCCTGTCCCACCTGAATTGAACCTTCATTACCTTCGGTAACAACTACCTGGGGCTGTGCCAGAACCTTTCCCAAGTTATTTGAATCAAATGCCTTTAAAAGCACATCAACGTCCACGCCAATCAAGCTCTTGGGAAGCATGGCGTTCAAACTGAAAATGTCATCAGTTATCTGTAATGCACCTGCCTGATTCGCGTTAATGTTGACTTTGCCGCGATAAAAAGTACTCCAATCAATACCAATTTCGCTTATTGCTTTGCGGTTGCCTTCAAAAAATATCGTCTCAATTTTTACTTCACGGCTATTTGGCTTTAAAGTTACATCAGAACCGAGTTTAATACCGGATTGTCCGGTCAGGCTTGTTTCCATCTCGGCAGCGGAAATAATTTCAAAATATCGTGGTTTTTCGACATACCACAAACCTGTTCGGCTAAGAATTAGTCCTAATGCTTTTTTCCAGGGAAGACTGCGAATATCAATACCAATTGTTCCGCTATGTTTTTGCGGATCATAAATTGGTTTTTGAAGATATTGAATCGAATACTCGCTTAAAAGATCCAGCGCAGTAGCAAGTTCAATATCGCTATTAAACGATACTAATTCCTCTGGAGGAACATATTCCCGTGGCAGTTTATTCTGTGAAAGAAGAACTGCGTTGAAACAGATCAAAACCATTATCGTCAGGAAAATTATTTTTGTTTTCATTTTTCTATCTTCTCTATTTCTTAAATGTTAAAATGACTTCTTTATTACCTGAATGATTATTCAATTTAAAAACAGCCTGTCCTGATTGTGTATTTAATTCTGCTAAATTACCTTCAAATACTTTATCTCCTTTACGAAGCTTTACTAATTTACCTTTTGCATCTTTGAGTAAAACTGAAAATGGAGTTATTGCCAGTACCTGGCAACTTGTGTTAATCTCAGGAAGCCCAAGTGTATTCTCTTTGTTTTTAGGTTTTTGAGACAAATGCGTTTCGCTTGTTTTTAGTTTTGTGCGTGCTGCATAATGCTTTTGTTCTTGTTGCGGTTTATTATTTTTGAATATTGTTTTATTATTAAATATATCATTTATATTTTTAGGTTTTCCGAAATTCCGATTTATTTCTGTGATTTTTGGGCCTTCTGTTCTATCAAAACCAACTATTATTAAATTAAAAGAACCTTCATCAGATAAGGATCTAATATTTTCCCTGTTTGATTTTTCAATTTCATTTGCAGATACTGATAAAATTTTATAGAACACGGGACCGTTTTCCAAAAACCAGAGAAGGTTATAAATATCCACAAATTTACCTGTACCCTGTAATTCATATTGTCGTTTCATCATGGATTTAAATGGTTCTTCTTTTATAAAATCCATATCTAATTTGATGCTTGATTGCATAGTTTTTAATTCTCTTCTAATATAATCAAAAGTTTCTCCTGGAGATTCAAATGATGCCAGCGTGCCTTTATACTTTAAACTGATGTCATGTAATCTTTTATAGTAATTTTGTAATTCTGATAAATCGTTTTGTAAAAGTTTAAGTTCATCTAATCTTTTAGATTTTATTATTTTTTCATTTTGGAGTTCAGTTCGAATTTTTTTCTGGTGTCCATAAATATAAAATATACCAGTGATCAAAATGAGAACCCATAAAGATGAAGGTATCAATGTATTTCGTAATAGCTTATTCATTTTTTATTACCAATATATTTAACAAATTCTAATGTTGAATTATTTATAATTAGTATTGTTGCTAAATTCTTTAAGATTTATTTATTTTTTATTTAATGATTGATTGCTCAAATCACATTCAATTATTAATTGTAACAACTCATCATCATTTTCAGATTCAGTGTTTTTTACAGTTAGAACTTTGCTTTTATTAATAAATCTTTCCATCTCGGCGACTTGTTCGAGATTTGAAAGATTTAGATCGACAACCATTTTTTCATTGGTGACATTTTCAAATTTGTTAATGTTAAAAAAGCCAAGCTTATCATAAGCTTCAGAAAAAGTTTCAATTAAAGGTGACCATCTTGTAGTAGAACTCGCAAGGGAATCAATTAGCGATGAGCCTGTTTCTATATTGCTAATTTCAGTTTTCAAACTGTCAACATTGTGTTCAACATCACTCAATGCAATCAGTTCTTCATCAATATGTTTTAATGATGTTCTTGTTTGATAGATCTCTTTATTAATTTTGGCATTCTGTGCAAATAAGAAAAGAATGGTTAAAAATAATATTCCCAAAGCAGCAAATCCATGCCAGGCAATTATGAATTGAGATTGTTTTTCTCGAATGCTTTTAGGTAAAAAATTGGCTTTATATTTTCTTCCTTTTTTGGTCAGCAGCGCTTTAGTTGCTAATGCAATAGATGCACAATAAGGCGATATGTTTCCCACTGCATTTTCTAATTCTGGAGACAATAAAGATTCTTCAGGCTCTAAAATTACAATATTTAAATCCGGAAATTTCTCTTTAAAAAAGGTTTCCGCATTTACCTGGTTAATTTCTCCAGCTAAAAACAAAGTTTGTGGCGCGTTTATTCCTTTGAAGTCAAATTCGTACAATATTTTTGAAAAGGCTGTATCACATATAGTATCGGATTTTGCCCCAGTATGGATAGTTGGTAAAACATCCTCAATTTTTGATCCCTTCATGAAAAATATTTTCGTGAAGTTTTGGGAGAAGAATATTACAGATAGGCGGTCTTGTTCAGAAATGTTAGTTGATGTGTTAATATATTCAGCAAGTGCAAACTCAATTGTATCAATTAAACTTATTGGGGACTGAGGTCGCTTGGTAAGCCGAAATGCCTGTTGCAGCAAGTTCGGAAATATGATCGGATCATCATGAACTATTCCCAAACATACACCCTTATCGTGCCTGATAAAATCAATATTTTTTAAACTAATTGTGCTTTCGTTAGCATCACTGAATTCTTTCCAGATTAATTTTTTAATTTTTGATGCATTGACCTTTTCATCCACTTGAAAGGTTTTATAAAATACATCAGAATCTTGCAGATTGAAAGCAATAGGACAACCAGGGGGACTCATTTTCGTTATTAGTTCGATAATGATATCAATATTGCCGCGCGCCTGGGCAATGTCAGCAGCAGATTGTTGTGGACTGTCAAAACCGATTCCAAATGGATTGTCAGCGTCTTCTCCACCAATATTTTGTGTTGAAGATTTATTTAGGTTTTCATGTTTTTCAAAAGAGTCAAAAAGTTTAAAAGACTCAATTTGTTCGATGCGAAAGAGTCCTTGATTTTGGCTCACTAAAGCTGCTTGCATTGACAATCCGTCAATGTATATTCCTAATACGATTTTATTCATTATGATACCTGGTAAATTTATTCTGTAGTCATTAATTCGTGTATTCTTGTTTTATTATTTGCATAGTTGTAAGCTGTTTCTTTAGAAATAGATCGATTTTGATATAATCGAAAAAGGTCTTGCTCCAGCGTAATCATACCATGTTGTCCTCTTTCACTGATCATTTGATAAATCTCATGCGTGTTGTTGTTTCTGATAGCCGCTTTTACGGATGACTCGACCAGCAAAACTTCCTTTGCCAAAATTAGTTTATCATCCAGGGTCGGAATAAGTTTTTGTGAAATAATTACTTTTAATACATCAGCAAGCCTGCTGCGAATTCTCTCCTGCTCGATTGGCGGGCATTCGGCAACAATTCTGTCGATTGTTTCCACTGCATTACTGGTATGCAATGTGGAGAAAACTTTATGTCCTGTATCAGTAATCTCAAGACAGGTCATAATGGTTTCAGGATCACGCATCTCACCGACAACAATAATGTCAGGATCCTGGCGTAATGCTTGTATAGCGCCGTCTTTAAATGAAAGCACATCCCTGCCAACTTCCCGATGACGCACGATACACTTTTTTGATGGATGGATCTGTTCAATTGGGTCTCCAATGATTACAATGTGTCCGGGAAGACTCTGGTTATTGGCGTCAATAATGCTGTCCATGGTTGTGCTTTTGCCGCTGCCGGTAATGCCTGTAATTAGAATAAGCCCTTGTTTTTCATGTAGCAGGGATAGATGTTTTGATATGTTGGGGCTAAATCCTAATTGGGCATAAGGAAAAATTTTATCCGCAATAGCTCGCATATTCAGAGCTAAATTTCCCATATCAAAATAAACAGTTGAACGCCAGCGCAAACTTGAACCATTATTTTGCAAAACATAAGAAAAGTCAGTTGCGCGCCATTCCAAAAGCCTTTCCCAATGCTTATCACTCAATGTGCTTTGACATAAGACGTTTGCCTGGTCTATTGAAAATTCGCCGAATTCCGGCTGGGGTTCTTTCTTGCCGTAGATCCTGAACCATATCTGTCCTTTCGCAGTTGTGCCGCCAATCTCAATATCTGAGGCGTTCAATTCACGCATTTTAATTAGATATTCATTTATTTTTGACTTAAAAACGTTCAATTCTTCAGGACTTACTTGTTTTAAGTTTTTACGAATAAGAACCTGTCTTTCCACATCGGTGATATAACTCGGAATATTTTCTAATATTTTTGTAAATAATTTTTCTAACATTTTAATCGATCACATTATTTAATTTTGATTCATCAATGATTCTGTTGATTTAGTCCCTGAAACCCTCCCGAAGGTTTCTGAACTAACTACCTATTGTGCATATAAGTTACCATTATTACCATATATTGGTAATTCTATTTTATAAACCTTCGGGAGGGTACTTTTTCAACTGAATCATCAATATCGAAAATTTTGACCCCATCAAGCGCATCGCGCATAGGGATGGAATCGGAGTTTAATTTTTTTATTTTTTCCATGATTTTTTTAATCCGATAAATTGCTTCGGACATGGACGATAATCTAGAATTTCTATTCGTTTCATTCTCTTTCAACAACATTTCAGCTTGTAACGATGCTATCGCCAAAGGATTATTCAATTCATGCTGAAGAGTAAAAATCGTTTGGTAAATGGCTTCTCTTCGCTTCATTTCGATTAATTTTTTTTGAGATTCAAGAATCAGTTTATTTTTTATTTCCAGTTGTTGATTAACATTTGCTAAATCACTATTTTGTAATCTTAATGTATTTGCTAAAAATGATGATATGAAATAAACTAGAAAAAATAAACTCCCATAAGATAAAATGGTTTTTGTTTCTATTGTTGAAATACCTATTGTTTCGTAAGTTTCCTTGAGTGTTAAGGTAATGGCTGAGTCAGAGAGATAGGACGCTACAAATAAACCGAAAATACTCAGGACAGAAGCAAAGAATCCGGCTTTCAGTCCAATTGTAATGCTTGATGTTAATATTGGAATAAGATAGCCCCACAGGAATGGACTGTGTATTCCCCCGGTCATAAAAATAGCGAATGAAAAAATGATGATATCGAGCAAATTATGTAGCATAGGGTAAATCAAATTGGTATTATAAATTTCAAGCCAAAAAGTATAAGCTATATTTAATAGTATAATTGCAATTAAAATAAGTAAAAAAGCATGTATTGGAAATTTTGAACCGCTTAATGTTAGCTGGATTAAGCCTACCGAAAGGAAACTGACAGTGGAAAACCATCTGACATAGTTCCACCAGTTTAAAGTCTTTTTGTAACTTGTTGGTTTTAAATTTTCCAATTTATTATTTTGCTCATTTTTTATATTAGAAAACATGTTTTTTGCTTTCCTGATTTTTTAACTTTGCACTACGCGTACTTTGCGACTCTGCGGTGAATTTTTTTTGCAGCTTCGCAGCGCTAGGTTATTAGCGCATTTTGAAATTTTTGTTCATTATAATATAAATTATTTACGACACTAATTATTTCCTGCCGTTTAAATGGTTTTGTAATAAAATTATTAGCGCCAGCCCGAATTACTTTTTCTGTGATGTCTATTCCGCTAAATCCGGAATAAGCAATTATTTTAATATGCGGTAATGTTTTTCGAGCTTGCTTAATAATATCAAGTCCATTAAACCTACCCGGCAAAACTAAATCAACTAACAGAAAATCATAATTGTTGTTCTTGATTTTAAACAAAGCGCTTTCAGCATCTGAAGATGTATCTGCTTCATAGCCTTCAGATTTAAATATTTGAGAGGAAATTTCCAGCATCTCCTTTTCATCATCGACAATTAGAATCTTTCCCATTTTATGTCTCCTGTATAAATATTTTACAGATTAAAGCAACACACCCTTCAGTCCACCCATCCCAGATTCCGGCTGATGATTGTTGCGCATTATTTTAAATTTATTTCCTCGTTTATAAGTTTGTTATGCAACAGATTTGCCAATTCCTGGTGTTCAAAAGGTTTGGCAGCGAAATAATTAGCCCCGGCATGAATTACTCTATCTGCTATTTCATTACTGCAAAAACCAGATATTGCAACAATATAAATATTAGGTAAAATTTTTCTAACACGTTTAATAATATCCAGTCCATTCATACTGCCGGGCAAAACTAAATCTACTAACATAAAATCATATTTATTAATTTGAGCTTTTGATATGGCTTCTTCTGCAAGAAAAGCAGTGTCAACTTCGAGCCCCTCCATTTTAAAATTCTGTGCCATAAGATCACACATTTCCATTTCATCATCTACAATAAGCATTCTTCCCATCTTACCACCCTTTGAGTTAAATATTAATTCTTTACTTTAATTATTTAAAAAAGAACGGTCATTAATTTTTCTTTATTGAACGGTTTAGTATGAAGGCATTTGCCCGGCATTGGTTACTCTTACGGTAATATCAACATCACTATCCTTTGCCAGCAGATGGCACATTTCCCTTTCACCGCCCACAACAACTATTTTTACCATTTTATCCAACTAAAGCTGAAGTTGGAATGTTAGCTCTATCAGGAAACATTACCTTAATTAATTTTTCCGGTTTGAACGGTTTTGCTAAAAAATTATTTGCGCCAGCATGAATTACTCTTTCAGCGATATCAGAATCACTAAAACCTGAATAGGCAATGATAAAGCTATTAGGTGAAAAACTCCTGACCTTTTTTATAACATCTATTCCGTTCATCATGCCTGGTAATACCAGGTCCACCAGCAAGGAGTCATAATTGGTTTCTTTTGCTTTTTTAATAGCTTCGTAACCATCTGAGGCAGTATCAACCTCAAAACCCTGTTTTTCTAAAATTCGTCGACAAAACAATTTCGTAACCGGATCATCATCAATAATTAGTATTTTTGCCATGTTACCTCTTTGGAAATTAGAATTAAAAGTTTATTGGGTAATTGGGCTATTCATAAAAAAAATCGATTTTATTTCTACCTTATTAATTACCCAATTACCTTATTACCCAGTTTCCTGCCTAATATTAATTTTTGATATTTAGAATATTTTCTTGCCCAAAGTACAAGAACTTTATTATTTAAGCACTAATCAATAGTAACAGCAGCTACCTCATCCAGGCTGGTTATGCCCTTTTTAGCATTTTCGCCTGCTGACTGCCTTAACGTTAACATACCATTTTTAATTGCACAATCGCGTATCGCATCTTCGTCCAGTTTTTCTGATGCGTTTAAGATTAATCTTCTAATGTCATGCGTAAAAGGAAGTGCTTCAAATATTCCCAGACGTCCGGAATAGCCGTGGGTGCAATGTTCACAGCCAACTGCTTTATAAAAAGTTGTTTGCGCTATTTCTTCTTCTTTAAACCCCAGTGAAAGCGCGAAAGCTTTATCATCGGCGACAATAGCTTGTTTGCAGTGTGAACATAACTTTCTCATCAACCGTTGTGCAACCACTAAATTGATTGCATTAGCAATCAAAAATGGCTCTATTCCCATCTTAAATAACCGAGAAACAACGGCGGCAGCATCATTAGTATGTAAGGATGAAAATGTTAAATGCCCGGTGTTTGCCAGTTTTATTGCAATTTCAGCGGTTTTGGCATCCCTGATCTCACCAACCATTACGATATCTGGATCATGTCGTAAAATTGACCGGATTGCCTGATCAAAATCCATTTTATTACCTATCTTTAGCTGTCTGGCGCCAGGGATGTTATATTCAACCGGGTCCTCCACTGTTAATATATTCAGTTCCGGAGTCATGACCTGGCTGAGCGCGGCAACTAATGTTGTACTTTTACCGCTTCCAGTAGGACCGGTAAGAATGATCATGCCCTGGGGTTTGTTAATGGCTGTAACAAATTCTTTCTTTGCCGTTTGATCGAGACCTAATTTATCTAAATTGGTGATAACTTTACGGTCGTCCAATACTCGAATGACAACACTTTCATATTTTCTGTTTATGGCGCTGGATACGATTGGCAAAATAGAGACACGAAAGCGAATTAAGTAGTGGTCAATTTGCCGTTGAATAAAACCATCCTGGGCAGATTCCCACTCAAACCGGTCAACATTTTTTGTGCGATCTTTAACAACAGCAAAAAATGCTTCTGGTTTGATGTTATCTTTTTTGTGCCATAATTTCAACCTGCCATCAACTCTAAAATGTATTTCTGTTACATTATTTTCTTTGGGAATAATGTGAATATCACTGGCGCCCTCATGTACAGCTTCGATAAGCGAAGCTTCAAATATGTTGACAAGCACGCTCTGGTTTACCGCGGCTGCCAGTTCATCTTCGTCTATAGCCTGTTCTTTCTGTTCCTCTTCATCATAAGAAATTTCATCTGTCGCCTCGTTCACTAATTTCAGGAATTCGTTTTCCTTGGCAACAATACGGGAAATTAATTCTTCAAGGTTTTCAAGCCTGGTATATGCTAATTCGTATTGTTGTATTGCCGCTTCATTAAGAATTTTTTCAACAATTTTATCAGCAGGATCAGCGCACATAAATATGATAATATCTTTACTTTTTTCACTGTAGCCGAAAGGAATTATGTTGTTCTCAATAAATAATTCTCGAATTTTTGGATCAAATTCATTGAGAAAATTATTGATAAATTCAACCCAACCATCCGAAACAGTTACCCTGGTTAAATCAATTTCCCGAAAAGCATAAATCTTACAGAATGCTTTAAATACCTTATGCCGGTTGTAGCCAAGGTCTTCAATAAGGATGTCGCGAACACTGCGTCGCTGGCTGTTGTTGTTTAGAATATCTACAACCTTACCAATATCATCCCCTGAGAGAATTCCTTCTCTGCGGAACATTTCAATCATTGGATTAAGTTTTTGAGCTGTACTGTGCATGATCTACATCCCCGGTAAATTTGGCTGCATAACTGCTGTTTCAGAAGAAACAATAGTCAACGCTGTCATAACTATCATAATAACAAACGCGACTACTACTTGTATCATGTCTGTTATGCTTTTCATTTTATAACTGGTTTCTCTTTCATAGTAATTAGCCACCTGCTGCGCTACTTTTTTTAAAGTGCCTGATTCAGCACCGGTGCTTAAACGGGATAAAGCATTTTCTGTAAAAACGTCTGCTTTTGTTAAAGCTTCTATAAAGCTTTTTCCCTCCTGCAGCATAAGCGGAATAGTAATCTCTTTGATTTGTTTTTCCATATATTTATTACGGCAAGCCTCGGCTGCGGTCTGGATAACTTCGATGTTTTCGCCGGAGCCACTGTACATGGAATTAAATACGCGGCAAAAAATCTCGATGGAAGATTTGTGCATGATCGGTCCCATGATCGGTAATTTTATGAAATGTTTGCCGATAAATATTTGACCTTTTTCAGTTGCCGCGAAACGGATAAATAAAATAATTGGCGCAACCATAGCGATAATTAAAAACACAATATTGTTCTGCAAAAAATGACTCAAGTCTAAACTTGCCTTGGTCATCGGCGGAAGTTCTGCGCCGAAATTTGCAAATAGCTCCGCGGTTTTTGGAAAAATGTAGCCGATATAAAACACACAGGCTAAAAACAGCACAAATAGTGTAACCATTGGCATTACCAGGGCGCTTTTAAGATTCTTTTTAAATTCGTGAGACCTCTCTAAAAATTTTGCTGTGTTCTCATAAACTTCTGCCATATTACCGCTTTTTGAAGCAACCCCCAACATTTTTGCGGCAAATTTTCCCAGCGACGATTCCTGCTTGATAAATACTTCCTCGCCGTCTTTGCCCTCTTTTAAGTCGCTGTGAATTTCTTTGATGACACGTTTCATGGCACTGTTGCTCACGTCTCTTTCCATTAATGATAAGATCTCATCGAATTGTAATTTTTCTTTTAATAGATCCGCCGAAAGCCGGATGAATGAAATGACGTCCGCATGAGGCGGTTTGAACTTAAAATCTAACAGTCGTTTCTGGACTTTAACAGTATAAAATCCCATCTTACGCAGCGCCAGTTCCACCTCTTCCTTTGAATAAGACTCCTGTGAGCCTTTCGTTAAAGCGCCGTCTTTTTTGCGGACTCGATAATCGAACGTGGCTTTAGCCTGAATATTGACAATGGAAAAATTGTGTCGCAGGGCAAGGGACTGGATATTTTTCTTTGCATCTTTTTTATTTTTTGCTTTTATATATCCCACAACACGCTGTTTGTAAGGATTAATTCCATTGTAACGAAATTCTGACATTTTAAGTTATCTCTTTTTTAAATGATTTTTGAAATAAAGATAATTCGAGCCCATTATAGCTGGGCTCGAATTATTGTAACATGTAAATACTATAGCCCAATTGATTTTTATTAAGAAATAAAGAGTTAGCTATTAATAAAAAAAAATATTTGCACTCATTAAATGTGGAAATTAGATTTCCACCAATAATAACTATTATCATCAAATTACAAAACAAAGCGAATAATATCCAATTTTTCTTAATCCTGTAATTTAATAATTATGATTATTATCCTACTACGAGTGTGTTACTCTGGTCTGAACTACTGTAGCTATCACACCTTTATCTGTAACTGTTACAATTACTTTACATGTTGAACCATTCTTATCAGGAGTAGTGCCGTCGCATGTAAAGGTAGCTAAACCAGCAACAGCACTTGTAAGAACGTAAGAACCATTAGCGTTCGTATATGCGGCGGCACCTATGGCGGTTGGTTCTATCATTGACATTATAAGCGTTGTACCATTACCAGTATAATCACCACCACCTCCGCCCATGCCTGTTGGTTTTATACACCATTGATAAGCACGAGAGGCTAAATCTACTCCATCATTTATTACTGCGTCCTGGTTTGCTGCTGCAGCCGAAGAACTAAACATATTAATTCCGACCACAATGGCAATACCAACGATAATTACGCTCAATACGATGAGCAAAAGTTGTTGTTGTCCCATTTTAAATCTCCTTATTAATGGGTTAATAAATTAAAGTGAATTAAAAAAATAAGTTTGAAAATTAATTAACAGAAATGCCCAACCACACATCGTCACCTCCTTTGGGGTAAAGGCAGGATAAAAAGTATTGAATTATATTAAATTTTATTTAGAGGGTGGGATAAAATAAGTCAATCATTTTTTAATCTCACCAACTAAAAGTCTTAATTATAAACATTATTCATGTTCTGTTCATTTACCCCATTATTCAACAATTTCATCAATCTTACCATTTCAAATGGTTTAGATAATTTAGGGCAATTGTCTAACTGGTTATATTTTCCCTCGTAGTCTTTAAAGTCATAAGAAGACATTAAAATAATATGAATATTGGGATAAAGTTCTTTAATAATTGTGGCAAGAACAAATCCATTAATATCCGGAATTTTAATATCTGTTAATACAAAATCGTAGTATTTATCATTTAATTGTTCAAGCGCTGCTTGAGCGTTTTTGGCTACATCTACGAGGTAACCTTCTCTTCCCAGTCCTATGCTCAGTGAAATCCGCACGTTCTTTTGATCGTCAACTACTAATATTTTCCTCATCACACACCCAACCCTAATAAAGTTATTTAACTCCTAATTAATTAAATGATTTAGTAGATTTTCACTTTGAATAATTAGCTAATTCATTTTAGCTTAAGCAAAAAGAATGCCATTTTAATTAGGCAAATTAATTATATAAATATTTGGATTTAACTATATGAATAACAAGATGATAAAAGAGCTTGTGGGAAGATAATTAAAATTTCAAATAAGTTATATAGGAAGGTAAAATTTCATTGTGAAATATATCTTTTTTTCAAATTGTAATCAAAGAGAATTTTTTGTTTGGAGATTATGGCTCAGGGTAATATAATAATTTTTGGCTATATGGAGTAGTGTAAAAAAACGGGTAGCTATATATGGTAGAGTTTTTGAATTTTTACTATGGTGGAAAATTTGGAATGTAATTTAGTGGTATAACTTAGCGCTGTAAAGCCGCAAAAAAAATTCACCGCAGAGTCGCAAAGTACTCAAAGAGTGCGGAGTACTCGAAGAGTGCGGAGTGCTAGAAGAGTGCGGAGTGCTAGAAGAGTGCGGAGTGCTAGAAGAGTGCGGAGTGCTAGAAGAGTGCGG
>Ga0075123_10001168_pt1 | contig 13347 bp, 8 predicted proteins | sample AntAceMetag02UKX_FD_69808 | JGI IMG/M metagenome (GOLD analysis project Ga0075123, IMG submission 69808) | Saline lake microbial communities from Ace Lake, Antarctica - Antarctic Ace Lake Metagenome 02UKX | ecosystem: Environmental > Aquatic > Non-marine Saline and Alkaline > Saline | place... | reverse complement strand
TTGATAGTGCTTCAAAAATTTTCATCGTCTATGAAAAACTCTGAAAATCTTGATGCAAAGTAATTATTAGAAGTCCCCTTAAAACAATTCTCTGGATTTTGTTTAAACATAATAATCTTTCAGCACTCTCAAAGCATTTAGAGTTACCCATTTACTTACTTTGTTTTTCTTTTCAAGATTTACAATAAAACGACCATGAAATTTTGTTTCTGATATCCATTTGCCTTCATTATTTTGTTTTGATATTAATAGATTCATAGCCTCCTGCATTCGTTTGTCTTTGTAGCCAAGTTTTGCAAGTATTCCTAAAATTTCTAAAACATCAGTGTTCCATAATAAAGGAAAACCAAATTGCAGCCATTCGGGTTTTGAAATTTGATTCAAGTTGTGGCTTCTTTTATAAATATGATGTTTGAGTATAAATTCCGCACCTTTTTCTATAGTTTTCTTAACTTCATCAGACCTTTTATTAATGGGGATTTCTGCAAGTGCTTTAAGTGTTTTAACAACTCCCATGTGGCAAGTATGTTTTCCCCAGCATACTTCAAATTTATCGTAAAACCATCCTTTGGGAGCATTTTCTATTCCGTCATCAAATCGTTGATATTTTATGAGCCAGTCAATTCCATGTTGAACTCGGGGGTCTTCCAAATATCCAAATCTTATTAAGCTCCAAACCATATTGGCTGTTAGGCAGGGTAAAATACAGTCTGAATTTCCACCAAGATTTTTATTTCCCCTGTAGCAAAATCCACCACTTTTTCTGTCCTGAGAATATTTCAAAATAAATTCGTATGCTTTTTTAATGCGTTTATCATTTCCATTTGCACCGAGTTCAGCTAAAATTATTATCTGCCAAACAGTGCCTTTGTATTTTGATTTAACATAAAAATTTTCAGGAATACACCAGCACCCTTCATTGCTTTGTTTATCCAAGATTATGGGAACAATCCCTGTTACCATAATTTCATCTTTTAATTTTTGTATTTCAGGATTACTAATTTTTTGTTCAAATATATTACATAAAGTAAAATACCTAATCGAAGGATTATTTTTTTCCAACAGCCATCCGGTAGGGTCGGCTTTTATTTTGGATTTCCATTCATTTGTTTCGCTGCACATCCCTGGATTATTAATTTCATTTTACAATTTGCAAATAAAATTGCCGAAAAATATACCGGTTTTGGAATATTCATCCTTACCTTTTTTATAGATTTTTCGTTCAAATGTCATTTTTATTTCTGTAAATTTATAATTATTTTGTGTATTGGTAAAAAATAATGATTTATTAGTTCAAATAAAATTGACTCAAGGAAAACCTTGATTTTTTATGTTCTGATTTTCTTTACTTTTTTTCATTAAAAAATTTATAATTTTAAAGATTAAATCTTAATAAATTCAAAAGAAATTTTACTAATTTAGCCGAAAAATTACCTATATTTAAAATTAACACCGAATGACATTATTGGAAACTATTCGAAACAATGCAAAAAATTATAATAAACGTATTGTTTTGCCTGAAGGAACAGAGGAGCGAACATTAAAAGCTGCAAATATAATCCTTGAGGAAAATATTGCTGAAATTATTTTACTGGGTAACAGCGAGGAGATTAATAATCTTGCTGCAAAATGGAAATTAAAAAATATTATTAAAGCAACAATAATTGACCCTGTAAATCATGATAAGAAAGATTTTTATGCAAATCTTTTATTTGAAATCAGAAAAGGTAAAGGAGTAACTAAAGAAGATGCTTTAAAACTTGTGGAAAATCCTCTTTATTTGGCCACTTTATTGATTAAAAATAGAGATGCTGACGGAGAAGTTGCCGGAGCTGATAATTCTACAGGTAATGTTTTACGTCCCGCATTTCAAATTATAAAAACTCTCCCCGGAATAAGTGTTGTTTCAGGAGCCTTTTTCATGATTTTAGATAATAAAGATTTTGGCGATGATGGAGTAATTGTATTTGCCGATTGTGCTGTTCATCCTGACCCAAACGAAAATGAATTAGCACAAATTGCAATTTGTACTGCAAATACAGCAAAATCAATTGGTGGAATGGAACCAAGAGTGGCAATGCTTAGTTTTTCAACAAAAGGAAGTGCAAAACACGAGATGGTTGACAAAGTAGTTAATGCAACAAAAATTGCCAAAGAAATGGAACCAAATCTTCAGATTGATGGAGAACTTCAGGCTGATGCTGCAATTATTGAAGCTATTGGTAATAAAAAAGCTCCTGATAGCAAAATTGCCGGAAGAGCAAATGTTTTAGTTTTTCCAAATCTTGAAGTTGGAAATATTTCTTATAAGTTGGTTCAAAGAATGGCAGGTGCTGAAGCAGTTGGCCCTGTTTTACAAGGAATGGCAGCACCTATCAACGACCTTTCCAGAGGTTGTTCAGTAAACGATATTGTTAACCTTGTTGCAATTACTGTTAATCAAGCACAAGGAATGAAATAAAAGGACTCTAATTAAAATGAAAATCCTTAATTTATTTAATGAAAAAAAATTAACAATATTGTTATAATAATATAATTAATCACAAATTAAAGAAACGGAAATTAATATAATAAATAAAAGAATATGACAGAAAACATTGAACCCATTGAAAAATATGGATTAAGTAGTATGAATAGCTCTTCATCACTTTTTTCAAAAGTAGGTATATGTGGAGGTGGGCCAGTAGGATGCCAAATTGCTCAAATGGTGAGCAGACGTGGCATTGACGTTATTTTTATTGAGACATCAGAAGAGAAAATAAATAATTTTATAGATGATATGTCTGCTGAACTTGATGAAATTATTAATCGTTGGAGTATAACACAGGGCGAAAAAAGAGCAATATTGTCTAGAATTAAAGGAAGTACTGACTTTAATGCTTTGAAAGGTTGTAGTATTGTTATAGAAGCATTTAAAGTTGAATCATCTAATAATTTTCTTGCTGTTCGTAAAGATGTGTTAAAAAAAATAGAAAAAGCTGTTGAAAAGGATACTATTATTGCAACTAATACTTCAACATTAAAAGTCTCAGAACTTGCATCTGAACTTCATCATCCCGAAAGATGTGTTAATTTGCATATTACAACATCAGCACCCGAAGCTTCAATTGTTGAGGTTGTCAAAGGACTTCACACTAATGAATCAACATATCAAAATGCAATAAAGTTTGTTGAATTACTCGATAAAATTGTCATTCCTGTTGAGGAATCAACCGGGCTAATTAGTGTTCGCCTTTTTGTTTCAATTATTAATGAAGCTTGTAATATTCTTAATGAAGGTGTTGGTAGTATTGAAGATATTGACAAAACAATGAGATTTGGTATGGGTATGTTTTTAGGACCATTTGAAATGGCTGATAAAATTGGTTTAGATAAATTGTTAAGATGGGCTAATAATATTTATGATGGTTTTGGGGATTTGAAATATAAACCCTCTCCCTTGATTGAAAAAATGATAAATGAAAATCAACTCGGAATAGCAACAAAAGCAGGTTTCTATAAATATGACGATAAAGGAAAGAAAATGTAATTAATTATTAAAAAGCACTTATTGGTTTAAGTGTCATAATTTTTTTTAAAATAAAATATATGAAAATATTAGTTCTGAACTGTGGAAGTTCATCTATAAAATATCAGCTCTTTGAAATGACATCAAAAGATGTTTTGGCTAAAGGAATAATTGAAAAAATTGGAATAAAAGGTTCATTCCTTAAAAATACAAGATTTGATGGTGATAAAGTTAAGCTAACTGGTGAAATTGTTGACCATCAGATTGGAATTGAATATGTGTTGGGTGTTTTAGTTAGCAAAGAACATGGTTGTATTAAAGATATTAATGAAATTGATGCCGTTGGTCATAGAGTTGTTCATGGAGGTGAAGAATTTAATACCAGTGTTAGAATAACAGATGCTGTTATTAATAAAATAAAAAAATATTTTGGTCTAGCTCCACTACATAACCCACCTAACTTGAATGGAATTTATGCTATGAAGAGACTTTTACCTGATGTTCCTCAAGTTAGTGCTTTCGATACAGCATTCCATCAAACAATGCCTGAATATGCCTATATGTATGCAATTCCATATTCTCTATATGAAAAATACGGTATCAGACGATATGGTTTCCATGGAACAAGCCATAGATATGTTTCTAAACGTGCTTGTGAAATTTTTGATGTTGATTATTTTAAACAAAAAATTATTACTTGTCATCTTGGCAACGGAGCTTCCATTGCTGCAATTAAAGATGGAATATCAGTGGATACATCTATGGGTTTAACTCCGGTCGAAGGTTTAATAATGGGAACTCGTTGTGGTGACCTTGACTTAGGAGTTCTAACATTTATTATGGAAAAAGAAAATATTGGATTTGCAGCAGCCAATACTTTAATTAATAAGCACAGTGGAGTACTTGGAGTTTCTGGAGTTTCTTCTGATATGCGTGAAATTGAAGCAGCGGCAGCTAATGGAAATAATAGAGCTAAATTAGCACTTGAAATGTATAATTATAGAATTAGAAAGTATATTGGTGCTTATGCTGCTGTTATGGGAGGCGTTGATATTATTGTGTTTACAGGTGGAATTGGCGAAAATGCAGATTCAACAAGAGAAGGAATAAGCAAAAATTTTGAATATTTAGGACTTGATTTTGATTCAGAAAAGAATAAAGGTTCAAGAGGAGAGGAAATTGTTTTAAGCACTGAAAGTTCTAAAGTTAAAGTGATAGTTGTTCCAACTGATGAAGAATTGGTAATAGCACAAGATACATTAGAGATAGTAACAAAATCATAATTAGAATTTGTCTTGAAATTTGAATAAATTGTTGTTAAAAAAACTTAATTTTACAATAAAATATTTCATTATAGGTTTAATTCATAATGCAAGTTGAGCAAGGAGAAATATTAAAAAAAATAAATAGTCCGGACGACCTTAAAAAATTAAGTGAGTCAGATTTGCCAAAGCTTTGTAAGGAACTCCGTCACTTTATAATAGATGTAATTTCGAAAAATCCGGGTCATCTCGGAGCAAGTCTTGGAACAGTTGAAATGACTGTTGCTCTTCACTATGCTTTTAATACTCCTTACGATAAACTTGTTTGGGATGTTGGTCATCAGGCATACGCTCATAAAATCCTTACCGGTAGAAAAGATGTATTTCATACAAATCGAAAATATAAAGGTATAAGCGGATTCCCAAGAATTTCTGAAAGTGAATACGATGCTTTTGGTGTTGGACATTCATCAACCTCTGTTTCAGCAGCTCTTGGCATGGCTATAGCTTCCAAATTAAAAGGTGAAAAAGATCGTAAACATATTGCTGTTATTGGAGATGGTGCTATGACTGCCGGACTTGCTTATGAGGGATTAAATAATGCAGGAGTTTCTAATGCCAATCTGCTTGTTATTTTAAATGATAATAATATTTCTATTGATAAAAACGTAGGAAATTTTAAAGATTTTCTTATTGATGTTGTTACATCTAAAACATATAATAGAATAAAAACAAGAACATGGCACTTTCTTGGTAGATTCGGAAAAAGATGGCCCTTCCCAAGAGCTGTTTTACAAACTATGGACAAAGCCTTAAAATCATCTGTATTAAACGAAAGTGATTATTTTGAATCATTGAATTTTAGATATTTCGGACCGGTTGATGGGCATGATGTAGTTAGATTATCAAGGGTTTTAAAAGATATTTCACGTTTGCCCGGTCCTAAATTTCTTCATGTTAAAACCATTAAAGGAAAAGGTTTAAGAAAAGCTGAAAAAAACCAAACAAAATATCATGCTCCCGGAACATTTAATGCTAAAACAGGAAAGATTATAATAAACCCTGAAACTAATGGAAAACCTTCAAAATACCAAACTGTTTTTGGAGAAACTATTTTAGAACTTGCTGAACAAAACAAAAAAATTGTTGGCGTAACTCCTGCAATGCCTACCGGTTGTTCACTAAACATTATGATGGAAAAAATGCCTGAAAGAACATTTGATGTTGGTATTGCCGAACAACATGCTGTTACTTATTCTGCCGGACTTGCTTCTCAGGGAATGATACCTTTTTGCAATATTTATTCAACATTTATGCAAAGAGCTTATGACCAATTAATTCATGATGTTGCACTACAAAATTTAAACATGGTATTTTGCCTTGACAGAGGCGGTTTAGTTGGCGAAGATGGTGCTACTCACCATGGAGCTTTCGACCTTGCTTATTTAAGATGTATTCCAAATATGACTATTGCTTCACCAATGAACGAACTGGAATTGCGAAATCTAATGTTTACTGCTCAATTTGATGGTTTAGGACCTTTTGCAATACGTTATCCCAAAGGTAGGGGAGTGTTGAAAGAATGGAAAAAACCTTTTGAAAAAATTGAAGTTGGAAAATCAAGAATTATCGCAGAAGGTAAAAAAATTGTTTTAATAACAATCGGACATGTTGGTAATTTTGCTGTTGAAGTTTGTGGAAAACTTAAAGAAGAAGAAATTAACATTGGTCATGTTGACTTACGATTTTTGAAACCTTTAGATGAAGAAATTTTACATAAAGTTTGCAAAAAATATCAAAATATTATTACCGTTGAAGACGGTACTATCATTGGCGGGATGGGTAGTGCTATTAATGATTTTATTTCTGAAAATAACTATAATATTAAAGTGAAAAAACTTGGCATCCCCGATAGAATAGTTGAACAGGGAACTAATGACGAACTTTACAAAGAATGTGGATTTGATATTGATGGAATTTATTCAACTGTTAAAAAATTGCTTTAAATCAAAAAAAACAATTGAATAAAAGATTAAACATTGCTTGCAATCAAAGCAACTGCTTGTGCCGAAACACCTTCTTCTCTTCCAATAAACCCCAAATTTTCTGAAGTTTTTGCTTTTATTGAAATATCATTTTCTTTAATTCCCATAGTTAGAGATAGGACTTTTTGCATTTCGGGAATGAAAGTCGAGATTTTTGGTTTTTGGAGATTTATTATTGAGTCAATATTAATGATTTTGTATCCTTTATCTTTTAAGAGCTTTGCAACTTTTTTCAATAAAATTTTACTGTCAATATTTTTTAATTCACTGGAAGTGTCGGGGAAATGAAATCCTATATCTCTAAGATTTGCTGCACCAAGAAGAGCATCACAAATTGCATGAATAAGAACATCAGCATCGGAATGTCCTACTGCACCTTTATCGTGTGGAATTTTTATACCGCCAAGGGAAAAAGATTTGCCTTTTTCAAGTTTGTGAATATCGGAACCTAAACCAACTCTGGTTTTCATTATTTAACTGATGGTTTTTTGTTTTGTTCTTTAAAAGCTGCAAAATCAAATAATAATGTGAAACGAAGGGTGTTTTCAAGAGGACTTTTAACATCTTTGGTTGCTGGTATTAAATAAGCAAAGTCTAAACCAAAAACATTATATTTTAATCCGGCTCCAAGAGTTAAATATTTTCTATTGCCTTTAAGTTCGTGTTCATGAAAATAACCTGCTCTAATAGCAAATTGTTTATCGTACCAATATTCAAGACCAACAGAAAAAGCTATTTCGTGAATTTCTTCTTCAAATCCACCGGGAGCATCACTAAACGAACCAAACATTCCACTAACAACTGAACGATTTGGGTCTTGTCCTTCTGCTATTTCATATTTGCCATCGTCTCCTACAATATATTGACCTGTTGAATCATTTTGTTTATAGATAGGAGGTGTTGGAACTAAAAGTTTGTTGAGATCAACCATCAAAGCTATAGAATTATATTTATCAAGATTTATTGTAAATGATGGACCTAAACGTAAATTGATTGGTATAAAATCGCGTTCAGTAGTTTCTGTATAAGAAATCTTATTTCCAATGTTAGAAATATTTGCACCAAAAGCAAATAAAGCATTTTCGGCTCCTAAATCATATTCTTTTTGATAATAAACTGCAATATCGGCAGCAATTGTTTGTCCCGGTTTTGATTCAATACCGCCAACAAAAATTCCACCTGTTAAATTTGAATAGATATATCTTAAAGCAACAGCTCCTGAGAAATTGTCTGAAAATTTTCTTGAATAAGCAAGGTCAACAGCAAATTCATTTGGGCTGAAAGAACCTATTGATTCTCCGATTTTGTTGGTGAAATTAATTTCACCGAGTGAGAAAAATAAAAGTGAAGCCGAAAGTGTTTGATCGCGGTCTATTTTTTTATAGCCGGATAAATATGCCAAATAAATGTCGTTTACTAAAGAACGTAGCCAAGGGCTGTAAGAAACAGCAAATCCCATATCATCTTCAATAAAGGCATATTTTGCAGGATTCCAGTGTTGCGAATTTGCATCAGGTGATGATGATACGCCAGCATCTCCCATAGAGCCAGCTCTGGCATCGGGAGCTATCATTAAAAATGGTACTGAAGTGGTTATCGTATTTACATCTTCAGTAGTTTGTCCTAGAGTTTGATTGTAATTTTGAGCAAAACTCTGAATTCCAAAAATCAACAGGAGTGCTAAAATTATGTTTTTCTTATTCATTTTTTAATTAATAGTTATTCATTTAGAATACAAAAATAACGATTTTTTTTTTTAATATTGTATAAATAAATTTTTTTTAAAAAAATAACTTGTGCAATATAAGAATTTTTTATACTAAATAGCAATAATTATGTTGCTTTTATTTTAGTATTACTAATTTCTCCATTTTTTCAGAATAAGAATCATCTTGTGTTTTTACTCTTAATCTATAAATATATACTCCAATTCCGATTTTGTCACCATAATCATCTTTTCCGTCCCATGGTATTGGTTCGGCTCTGAATCCATTTGTTTGAACATTAGTGTTAATAGTTTTTATGAGTCGTCCCGAAATAGTGAAAATCTGTATTTGAACATCAAGGTCACAGCAAGGATGATTATGTTCAAAATAAAATAGTGTTCTGGTAGTAAACGGATTTGGATAGTTTAAGACGTGGCTTAAAGCAAGTTCGGCTGATTCTGCAACAACAAATTCGGTGCTTGTTTCGGAAGAATTATTTAAAACATCCCAGACTTTTAATTTTAGTGTGTGTGTGCCATCACTTAAATCTGAAAAAGGATAACGAATTGTTCCCTTTTTGTAACTATCTAAATCAGCTTCATAGTAATCGTTCAAAACAATTGATTTTTCTGTGTTTTCGTCAAGAATAGCAATGATGTCGTGTCCAATGCCATTTCCAACAGTGTTAATTCCATTTGAATCAGCAACAATTGATAATAACAAAGGATTTTCGTCTGTGATACCACCAAATACAAATTTTTCGTCATTCAAATAAAGTTCAATATTTGGACCGCTATTATCAATAATCGGATTATCAGATGAACCACCAATAATAATATTTTCGAAATAGCCATTAGCATCGGTTACACCATTTTCGGCATAATAGCTGATTCTTCCAAAACCATATTGATAAGCTATGTCCTTTGGTACAACAAATGAAAATGTAAAATCACCATTGATTACACTTGCTTTACCTTTGTAAAGGATGTTATTTTGTAATTTAAAATTCACTTTACTGCTTGCAATGTCATTTGCTTTAGTTGTATATGTTGCAGCTTTATCAAAAACCGTTGGATAAATAGTTCCATTAAAATTTGTTTTTTTTATGCCGTTATCATCTTCAATAATTCCGCTAATTTCAACTTTTGATAATGCTTTTAATGTGTCAGGAACAGAAATATTAGTAACGCTAATATTATTTATCTTTGTTGTTAAAGCATTGAGTTCAGGATATGCAAGCTCTAATGCAGGGTCGCCTAAAAGAACAAAATTTCTGTTTTGAGTAAGAGAGCCACTTTCAACTTTTGCATTTTTAATAATATCACCCAATTTATAATATTCATTATTTTTTTTTTTGAAAACATTATGATAAAAACGCTGATTAATATAAAAGTTGGAATTAGAAAAAGATAATCTTGAAGTAGTAAACAGAGCTATTGCACCACCATTAGGATTTAAAATTACAAGTTCTCCTGCTGATGTTCTTGCAGGGTCGTCAAATCTGCTAAATTCACATGTTGCAGTAACAAAAACAGGCATATTGTTTTTATTGCTCCAATTATTGATATCCGGAATTTCAAGTACGCTTTCATGTGCCCAGCCGATTTCACCACCATGACCGGTATAATTTATAATAAGAGCACCTTTTTCAACGCGTTTATTAATGGCATCTTTTACTTCGGGATATTGTTGTCCTCCGGGAGTTGATATTTGTGTATATGCATCAAAATATATTTTATCAACATTATAATCTTTATAAGATGTATCAATCATTGTAGCTAATTGGTTTGCTTGATACAAATGCTGATTGCCATCTTCATCGTCTGCAATAAAACAGATGATATTTCGCCAGTCACCGAGATTAGAAATAGCATTTGTGAAATTATTGCAACCGGTGTTTTGAATTTTTGTATTGCTAGTATATCTTTCAATTTTATCAACTATTTCTTTTGCTTCTTCAGAATTTTTAACAGGAAACCGTCCAATGCCTACATCAAGATTTCCATTGGCTCCACCTCCCTCATTATCATCTAATAAACCGTAATAATCATCTGTTACATAAGAATAGGCAGGATGTAATGATTGCGTTGATTGAAAAGTGGGAATATAATTAGTATTATTATTGAGCCTGTTTTTATTGTCATAAGAACCATCACCGAATAGAAGTAAATATTTTGGCATATCGTTTTGGTTTGTATCGGCTCTGTCATAAAACATTTTTACAAAATCTCGGATAGCTGTTATATCCTGACCTCCCGAAGAGAACTCATTGTAAATTTGTTTTGGTACAACCACAACAACAGATAGTCCGTCATTATTGATATGAAGGTTTGCAAGCCGATTTGCCTGGCTAACAAAATCAGGATGAGCAACAATTATCATATCAGTTTGTCCTAATCCATGTAAATTTTGATTAGTAACTTTTTCAACAAAACTTGTTGAATAATAATAATTACCATTGTGAGCTACAAATTCTCGAAGGCTGTCAGTAGGAATTTTAAAAGTCAAAATTGTACCGTTTATTGTTGCTTCAATAAGTTTTGGTTCTATGTGATTTGTTACATCCCAAATTTTTACAGAAGGATTTGCGTTTGATAGTGTAAATTTGGTAATATTTCCAACGCCTATTGATGCAATATCTCTGAAATCCATGTGATTCTCTTGCATTATTAAATATCTGACGGCATTTAATTCAAAATAATTTAACCAGCCTATTGCACTTGAAGATGTGTTATTGAACGTTATTGAAACATCAATGTTTGAATTTGAAGTTGTAAAGCCCATAGTGTCTGAAGAAGATTTTGCATAGTCAGAGTTATAAGATGTCCCTACAGAGGTAACCGAAGAAATTAAAGTATTTCCGTTGGCGACAGTAGAAAATGTATTATTTGTACTTGAAACTGAACGGGCAGCTACATTGACTTTCAAATGAACTCTTGATGTTGGAACAATATTAGGAAATGCGAATTGAGTATTATATGTTCTTATAATGTCAAATTTTTCTCCGTACCATTCTCTCCCAGATTTAATTAAATTTAAAAAATCTTTTTCATGAAATGCTCGAGCATTAAATTTATCAACAACGTTATTTGCGGGTAAAGTTGATGATTGTTCGGTTGAAATTCTCTTTCCCTGACCTATCTCTGTATTAATAAAATAGTAAGCTTTGTCGGAATAACTATTTGTATAATGATTAAATTTTTTAGTAGTAGAATTATATTTCCATGTATTAGGTCCTTGTGCATAAAATAATATGTAATCGCCAGAGTCAAAACTTCCATCGTTTTCGCCTGCAACATATATCGCATTTTCCTGGAGGTCATCATAACGAAATTCTGAGTTGTTTTCTGGAAGTATGCCACCACCGTTTCCATAGATTCTTATGTTTTTTGGATTTATTGATGAAACATTTATTCCCATAGCTTGAAGTTCATTGTATGAGATTTTATGAATGCCAGTATTTGGTGTTGAAATTTTATACCAATTTCCACTTGAAAGAACAGAATTTTGAGCATAAATTTTAAATCCAACTAAATCTTTTTTCCCTTTTGTAGCAATAATTTTAATTTGAGTTTTAAAAGAAATTAATTTTTCATATTTCCCGCTCAAAGGATTTTTTCTTATTGGAATAAAAGAAAATGAAGCATAAGGAATTTTTCTATCTATAGAAATTGATGTTTTAACTACAATATCATTTTTTATTAAATCTAAATCCTTTATTTGATTTATGGTTTTATTATCAAATTCTTTAAAAACTTTATTAGTTAGAACTACATTTACAGTAGAATTTCGTGAAGCGATTTTAAATCTTTCAAAATAAACCGGCAAATATTTTGTCTCGTAATCATAAACCGCTCCATCAAAGGATAACATTTTTAAATATTCTACTTCAGAAATTTTCTCGGACTTAATACCTGTCCATTGTAAGGTTTTACTTTTTGAACTACGTTGTGCAAATGTTGAGTTAATTAAGGTGAGAAATAATAATGCAAAAAAATAAAATACTTTAATTTTCATTATTTAAGTTTTTGATTTTTAATTGTAACAAAAAGTTTAAGATAATTTCAAATTTAACATAAAAAGCATGAATTTATTGTATGTTGAACAAAAAATTTATTTACGATTTATAAAATAAATGTTTTCTCATTTAATTTTTTCTTATTTTTATTCACTCAAAAATATCCTTTTCATGTCGAAGAAAAAAGCAGTAAAGAAAAAGTCAATAGATATTAAATCAACGAAAGAAAGACAAATTTCCGATACAAAAACCAAAGCCGACAAGTATAAATTATGGCTGGTTTTTATTCTTGCAATTACTTTTATTATATATTTTTCAGCAATAAAAAATGGCTTCGTAAATTTTGATGACGAAAGATATATCCTGCAAAATGAAGCTATAAAAGACATTTCTGCACAAAATATAAAAACCTGGTTTACTACTTATTTCGATGGACATTATCATCCCCTTTCTCAACTATCTTTGGCTATTGACTATAAGTTTAGCAGCCTTTCGCTTCCTCATAATTTTAAAATTTATGAACTAAAAGCAAATTTCTTTCACTTTGTGAATATTCTTTTGCATTTGCTAAATGTTCTTTTTGTTTTTCTTTTATTAAAGAAATTGTTTGGGAAAAACGAAATTGCTATTATTGCTGCCTTACTTTTTGCAATTCACCCGATAAATGTAGAATCTGTTGCCTGGGTGTCTGAAAGGAAAAACCTTCTTTTTGCATTGTTCTTTCTTACTTCCCTATTTAATTATGTGAAATTTCTTCAGCTTGAGAAAAGGAAGTATTATTTGTATTCATTATTGCTTTTTTTATTTG
>Ga0075123_10001166_pt1 | contig 13351 bp, 4 predicted proteins | sample AntAceMetag02UKX_FD_69808 | JGI IMG/M metagenome (GOLD analysis project Ga0075123, IMG submission 69808) | Saline lake microbial communities from Ace Lake, Antarctica - Antarctic Ace Lake Metagenome 02UKX | ecosystem: Environmental > Aquatic > Non-marine Saline and Alkaline > Saline | place... | reverse complement strand
TTGTCGGCCAGAGCGAAGCTGCAGCCATAGCGACTGTTCAAGCGATTGACAATCTTACAATCGGTAATATAACGTATGCGTACAGTGGGACCGTACCGACAGGGTTTGTGATCAGTCAAAATCCTATCGGCGGAACGGTCGTAGCGACCGGCTCGCCGGTTGGGCTTGTCGTATCATCAGGCCTGCCCGTGGTTCCAGATGTGGTAGGCATGGCCGAGGCCAGCGCCAACGATGCCATCACGTCTATCGGCCTAACTATCGGAACAGTGACTTATCAATACAGTGACACCATCCCGGCGGGACAGGTGATCAGTCAGAGTCCGGTGGGCGGTACGACGGTTGCCATGGGTTCAGGCGTTGACCTAGTTGTATCGGCCATAGTCGTTCCCGACGTAGCCGGTTTGAGCGAACCTAATGCCATATCAGCAATAACCGGGCTCGGACTAACCGTCGGCTCGTTGAGTTACCAGTACAGCACTACCGTTCCGGTAGGTACTGTAATCAGTCAAAATCCTGCTGTCGGCTCATTAGTGGGTCTTGGCTCTCCGGTCGATCTTGTTGTATCGGGTGTAATTGTCCCGAATGTAGCGGATCAGACCGAAGCGGACGCCAACACCGCTATCGCCGCAGCCGGGCTTACAGCGGGCGCGGTAACTTCTGACTACAGTGATACCGTAACGGCCGGGCTGGTAATCAGCCAGAATCCGCTTGGCGGCGCGACGGTGCGTGTGGGTTCAGCGGTGAATTTTGTCGTATCGTTAGGCCAACCTGTTGTTCCGAGCGTAACCGGCCTTAGTGAAACCGACGCCAATTCCGCCATTGTTGCCGTTCGACTCACAGTTGGAACCGTAGTCTACAATTACAGCAACACCGACCCGGCAGACATGGTAATCAGCCAGACTCCCGTCGCCGGGACAGTGCTGTCGGTCGGATCATCTGTTGATATTGTCGTATCTCTGGGCCAGCCGGTTATCCCAAGCGTAGTGAACATGACCGAAGCCGATGCTAACTTGGCCATTACCTCTGTTGACAATCTTAATGTAGGCATTGTAACTTACCAATACAACGATAATATTGCGGCGGGACTCGTGATTACGCAGATTCCCGCCGTTGGGACCAGCGTCGCAATCGGCTCAAGCGTTAACCTCATGGTATCACTCGGTCGGCCCATTGTTCCCAACGTTGTCGGTCAAACGCAGTCAGCTGCAACTCTGGCAATTACTTCGGTGGGCAGTCTCACAATCGGGAGCGTAACTTACCAATACAGCGATACCGTACCGGTGGGCCTTGTAATAAGTCAGAACCCGGTTGGCGGTTCAATAGTACCTATAGGCGCATCAGTTGACCTCGTCGTATCGGCTGTCATCGCACCAGATATTTCAGGTCAGACCGAAGCTGCCGCAAGTTCGGCCATCACCGCTTCCGGACTCGCAGTTGGAATTATAACTTATCAACACAGCGATACCGTACCGACAGGTCTGGTCATAAGCCAGAATCCCGTTGGCGGAGCCGCTGTGCCCGTCGGATCATCTATCGACTTCATAGTCTCGCTGGGCCAGCCCACTGTGCCGAACGTCACGGGCCAGAGCCAGGCGGCAGCCACTGCAGCGATTACTGCTGTTGATCTGATCGTAGGCACAGTAACCTACGAATACAACGACGCAGTAGCTGCCGGAATTGTCATCAGTCAAAATCCGCTGGCAGGTTCTGTTGTACTGGTTGGTTCACCCGTAGACATTACCGTCTCACTGGGCTCACCCATTGTGCCCAACGTGGTTGGTCAGGCTGAAGAGGATGCGATAACCACACTGACCAACACTACACTTATGGTCGGTACTATAACGTACGAGTACAGTGACACCGTCCCAGTAGGCCATGTAATCAGTCAGAGCCCCGTTAGCGGAACAACGGTTACTGTCGGCTCATCGGTCGACCTTATCGTCTCAGCCGTGCTTGTGCCCGACTTAGCCGATATGACCCCAATCGATGCGAATTCTACTATTGCAGGTGTCGGCCTTGCCATCGACTCCATAACCTACGGATACGATAACACTGTGTCCGGAGGACTGATAATCAGTCAGACTCCGCTTGCCGGAACGCCTGTACGCATTGGATCATCAATCGACATTATCGTCTCGTTCGGAGAACCGGTGCTTGCCATACTTGCCGGCGCCAACAGACTCGTAGAGCTGCAGAATAACGATGGCGGCTGGGACTATCCACTGACCAACGGTGACCCGGATAGCGGAAGTGATCCCGATACATTTGCCCCGATAGCAATGGGATTGGCGCAAACATATCGGCAAATCATCGATCCGAACATGTTCGCCGCCCTGCAGAAGGCGAAAATATTCCTGTTGAGCAGAGCCAATGACTTCGGTCTCACCGACGGTGCTTTGGCCGTCGAACTCGACGACATTCTCGGCGGAACAGAATGTGTAGATTATGTCACTGCAAACTTCTACGACAGGCTTGAGGCGGGCCTGTATTACGATGCCGCAAGCGGGATGGTCCACGATACAAACAGCTTCATCCAGGAGCAGCGTGACAGCCGCTTCAGCCAGCTCGTGCCCAATCTTGCCGCATGGGACCTCGGCTTGGGACTGCACAGTGCATATATCATCGGCGCCAACACGACCGAATGGATCGCCGGCGTCGAAGCGGAAATCGATGAACTCGACGGAAGTGGTGGCTCCGATGTCCTCGGCCTGGCAGGCGCCGTCTTTGGACTCGCCGCTGCAGGCGAAGATTACGACCCGCAGGCAGGCCACCACGCCGCTGCTAACAGCCTTAGCGACCTCGCACAGATACTCGCAGGCTATCAGCTCGAAACAGGAGGCTTCACATGGCACGCAGGATTCATGCACGAGGGTTTAGATGAAACCCTCACAGAAACGGTCTACGCGGTTCTGGCACTGAGTGAATTTGACAGGCCCACCTACATGGCCACGGTAAACCAGGCCAGCGTATACCTGCAAAGCATCCAGCTTGCAACCGGCGGTTGGGAAAATTACACGGACACAGGTGAGTACAACGAAAATACCGGCCAGGCCATCAGGGCCATTGTCGCCGCTGCAGGCGAGCCTGTCGTGCCCGATGTCGTGGGTATGCCGCGTCGTGACGCCATAGTTGCTGTTGAAACCGTTTACAACCTTACAATCGGCGCCATTACCAACGAATATAGTGACACGGTCTCGCCGGGCCTGGTAATCAGTCAGACTCCGACCGGCGGAACGATCGCACCACTGAAATCAACGGTCGATCTTGTTATCTCGCTGGGTCAGGCTATTGTGCCCAACGTGCTGAACGAAACCGAAGCCGATGCAAACACGGCCATTACTGATGTCGACCTCGTGGTCGGCAATGTAACCTACGACTACAGCGATACCGTGCCGGCAGGCCTGGTAATCAGCCAGAACCCAATTGGTGGAACCGTCGTATTTGTCGGCACAACCGTCGATTTTCTCGTCTCACTGGGCCAGGCCGCCACCGTCCCGAACGTAATCGGACAGACCGAGCCTGACGCTGTCTCGGCCTTGAATGCTCTCGGCCTCGTGCTCGGAACTGTAACTTACCAGTACAGCGACACCCTACCGGACAACGATGTAATAAGCCAGAATCCGGTAGCGGGAACTACTATACCTGTCGGTTCGCCTGTTGACCTCGTCGTCTCATTGGGCCAACCGGTCGTTCCATATGTTACCGATATGACCGAGACGGAAGCCGCCTCGGCCATCACAGCAGCCGGTCTTGCGGTAGGCACTGTCACTTATCAATACAGCAGCACCGTTGCGCCGGGATTGATAATCAGCCAGAGTCCCAGCGGCGGCACAGTTGCAGCGGTAGGCTCGGCAGTGGACATCGTTGTCTCGGTTGCGATGGTGCCTGATGTCATCGACCAGATGGAAGCTGATGCCGGCTCGGATATTGCCGCCGCCGGTCTCGTTGTGGGCGCTATAACTTATCAGTACAGCCCCACCGTAACAGTAGGCCGGGTAATCAGCCAGAGTCCCGCAGGCGGCACGACAGCGCCGGTGGGTACATCGGTCGATATTACCGTATCGGCCGCCGTCGTACCGAATGTGACAGGCTCGTCACAATCGGACGCAACCTCATCTATCAGCGACGCGGGTCTGACAGTCGGAATACTGAATTATCAATACAGCACCACAGTGGCCGCAGGACTCGTGATCGGCCAGAACCCCGCAGGCGGCACGAGTGTGCAAATCGGTTCATCAGTCGATCTTCTGCTGTCCCTGGGACAGCCGGTTATCCCTGTCGTGGGTGGAAGCAGGCTCGTCGAACTTCAGAATAATGACGGCGGTTGGGATTGGCCGCTCGACGACGGCAACCCAGATGCAGGAAGCGATCCGGACACATTTGCCTCGGCAGCAATGGGTCTTGCCCACGCTTATCGCCAGGACCTCCAGACCGGCAATCAAGCCGCGCTGGTCGCCCTGCAGAAGGCGAAGGCATTCCTGCTGGCCAAGACCGACAATTTTGCCGCCGGCGACGCCGCGCTGGCTGTCGAACTTGACAACCTCCTCGGCGGAACTCCCTGTTCCGACCACATAAGAGCCAACTTCTATGATCTTCTCGATAACTATACTTATTACGATTTTGTATCCGATACCGTCTATGATACGAACAGCTTCATCCAGCACCGTCGAGAGATTCACGATGGTCCTTATGCCGCATGGGAACTTGGCCTCAGACTTTACGACGCCTATGTGATGGGAATCGATACGACCTTGTGGCTGGCGGGAGTGAAAAGTGAAATCGACGAACTCTACGTTCCCGACGGCGACGACGTAATCGGCCTAGCCGGGGCAGTTTTCGGCCTGGCCGCCACCGGCAATGACTACGACCCACAGGCAGGTGAACACGCCGCAGCATCGAACCTGGGCGACCTTGCAATGATCTTGGCAAGCCACCAGCTCAGCTCGGGCGGCTTCACCTGGCACTCGGGATTCATGGAACTAGGCAGGGATGAAAGCATCCAGGAAACTGCCTACGCCATCATGGCTCTCAACGCCTATGACAAAAACGGTTACGCCAATCAGATTGCCGCCGCCCACGCTTACATACAAAGTGTTCAACTGCCCACAGGCGGCTGGGAAAACGACAGCTTCTTGTTGGGTTCCGGTGAAGACAATCAGATAACCGGCGAAGCGATAAGAGGTATCTCTGTTGCTAAAGGGCCCTATCTCGTACCAGACATTGTCGGGGTCACCCCTGCCAATGCAAACCCAACGCTGGCCGTTCTCGGTCTCGTTATCGGCGACATAACTTACGAATACAGCACAACATTAACAGAAGGACTCATAACCAGCCAGGCTCCCGCCGACGGAACACCAGTCAATATAGGCACCACCGTAAACGTGTCAGTATCTCTCGGCCCGCCCGCCTTTGTCCCCGACATCGTCGGCCTCACACCTGCTGATGCCAATGCAGACATCGCAGCCGCTGGCCTCGTCGTCGGAACAATAACCTATCAATACGATCTTGCTGTTCCCGCAGGAGACATAATCAGCCAGAATCCCCCCGGTGGAATGGTAGTAGATCCCGGCACAACTGTCGACTTTGTCGTCTCATTAGGCCCACCGGTAATTGTACCGAACGTCACTGGCATGACTAAAACGGACGCAAACTCAACAATTACCGCCTTTCCACTTACTGTCGGTCGGCTAACATACCAGTACAGCGACAGTGTTACCCCAGGCTTGGTAATCAGCCAATATCCGCCAGAAGGAACAACCGTAATTGTCGGCACGCCGGTTGACATTGTGGTATCGCTCGGCTGGCCGATCGACATAATCCTTCTCGCCGGCGACAGACTTGTCGAACTGCAGAACAATGACGGCGGCTGGGACTGGCCGCTCAACGACGGCGATTCCAATACAGGGACCGACCCCAACACGTTCGCTTCAACTGCAATTGGTCTGGCGCATGCGTATCGGCAGACCGACGATCCGAACATGTTAGCAGCCTTGCAGAGAAGTAAAACGTTCCTCCTGGGCAAACTCAATAACTTTGTACCTACCGATGCTGTTCTTGCAACAGAACTCGACAGTATCCTCGGCGGCACGACCTGCGTCGACCACGTACTGGACAACTTCTACGACCTGCTCGCCGCAGGAACTTACTATGACGCTATCAGCGGCGCCACGCTGAATACGACAAATTACATCCTGACACAGCGTGTCAACAGGCTTAACCAGGGCGTTGCCAATCTTGCCGCATGGGACCTCGGCCTCGGCCTCTACGCCGCCCACACAATAGGTGTCGGCACGGGCCAATGGGTGGCGGGTGTAAAGGCTGAAATTGACGAACTCAACAGCAACGCTGATTACGATGTTCTCGGCCTCGCAGGCGCGATACTTGGCCTCGCCGCCGCAGGCAGCGACTACGACCCGCAGGCAGGCGCGCACGTCGATGCCAACAGCCTCAGCGAACTCGCAGAAATACTGGCATCCTACCAGATGCAAACAGGCGGCTTCACCTGGAGAAGCATGTTAATGGAAGAAGGTACAGACGAAAGCCTGCTCGAAACCGCCTGCGGTCTCATGGCGTTGAACCAGTTCGACAGAAACGCGTACTTGCCCTCAATCCTGGACGCAGCTATCTACCAGCAACCCGTCCAATTGCTGACCGGCGGGTGGGAGAACAACACGGATTCCGGCGAAAACAGCCAGATAACTGGTGAGACTATCAGCGCCATGGTAATGGCTGTTTCGATAGCCGGTGACGCCGACAAAGACGGTGACGTCGACATGCCTGACTTTGCTGCGTTCGGCTCGGCCTGGTTGAGCCAGGTTGGAGATCCCGAATTCTCCGCCGCTTATGATCTCGCGATACCACACGATGGTATCATCGACGAACTCGACCTGGCCGTCTTCATCGAAAACTGGCTGGCTGACGGACATGAAGTAGTCATCATTTCTCAGATGCCGGCAATTGTCCCGCCATCAGGTTGGCGACCGGCTTGAGCGTGTCAAACTGCATAATCACAATTCTCGCTATCGCTGTAATAGGGACCGCCAGCAGCATCCCCACTACCCCCCAGAGCAACCCCCAGAATGACAGCGCCAAAAGGATAGTCACCGGATGCAAATGCAGCCCCTTACCTAACAACTTTGGCTCAATCACGTTGCCTATCGCCATCTGGATCGTTCCCGGGATAAGTATGACCCCGGCAATCAGCCACGGATTTTGAAACTGGGCGACCGCAATCGGTATAGGCAGCAGGGTCGCGATGACCGAACCGATCGACGGGATGAAATTCAAAAGAAATGCGCAAATCCCGAAAACTCCCGCCAACTCCAGCCCGAACAATGCCAAAATCAGCCAGACAAGCGTTCCGGTTACGACAGAGACCGTGGCCTTGGTGGCTATGTAACGGCGTATCTGCTTATCCACATCTGCGTAAATGCCCTTGTGAATAACACGAGAGTTGCGCCCCATCACCAAAAAGATCACAAAAACTGAAACCAGAACAAAACTCGTTAGAAAACCGAGAATCGTGCCGAACGTGTATGTTACGAATCTGGGAATCAGCGTCTGCAGAACGCCAACGATTTCCCCCTGGTCCAGTTCCACACCCCAGTCCTGCACCGTTTCCAGCCCTCGTTTCACCAGGTTCACAAAATTGTCACTGTACTGGTTCGTCACGGCCAGTGTTGAGTTTGCATCGGCAGGGCTGCCCCCGACAATGCCTGGTACGAGTGTTGAGTTTGCATCGACAGGGCTAAGCCCAACAATACCTGGTACGAGAGAGGGCCCTTTAGCAGTGGCAATAATCGTCAGAATCGCCTGGTTTATCAGCAGGTACAAAAGCCCTAAAACAGCTAACACGAAAACCAGCGTCACCACAATGGCGATCGGCCTTGGGATCTTCAAACGAAGCACCTGGAAATCCAGAACAGGTGAGACCAACAGCGAAATGAAAACCGCCAACACAAACGGTATAAGAACCGAGCGGGCGTAAAGCAAGGCGCTGCCGATGGCCACAACGGCAATTATCATCAGCGATACGGTTATAAGCCACGTCTGCTCACTGCGCAAATCCTGTTTCATTGTTCTCTCCTGTCAAGCAATTTGCTCTTGTCTTCTCAAATCGCCGCTGAATATATCTGACTTTTCACCCGCCGTACAGAAATTTTTACGTCCAATTCCCAAAAACAAATCCCTCCCCCCTCAACGATTATCAAATAAAACCGCCAAATCCTTGACTAATAACCTATATACGGTTATAAGTGTGACTTCTGACAAAAACTATTTGGAGCCCCGTTGAAAATGACAATACTCAAAAAGACCATCCACAACTCTCACCAGATCACAAAACATCTGTACATAACCGTAATCTGCGCTTTGCTCCTCCAGCCAGTGACATGGGCCGACGCCCCCGAAGATCAAGTCTGGGACGACGCACCTGGGAAAAGAGAACCGGCCAAGATTGGACCGGAATTTGAACGTGTTCCAACATCCAAGTATCAGCAGATCGTCTACGTATCTCAGTCCTGGGGCTCGCGCGAAATCGGCGATGGCTCGTCGGCCCAACCTTTCAGGTCCCTCAGCCACGCAATTTCGCAAATCACCGACGCCGGAGCTGAAAAACGCTATGCGATCCTTGTTGCCGGCGGAACATACAGTAAGACGACAATAAAAATGAAACAATATGTAGACCTCTACGGCGGCTTCGAGCCGCCCAAATGGAACCGTAACATTTTCGAGTACCGCACAATCTTGAATGGCAAACAGAAACGACGCGTGGTTGAGGCCGCAGACAATGCCCGAATCGACGGATTCGTCATTTCAGGGGGCGCCAGCCAGGGACACGGCGGCGGCATTCTCTGTCACAGAACATCACCGACCATTACCAATAACATTATCACCGGCAATGTCACCCTCGAACCGCCCGGCTTTGTACACGACCCCGACCGACGACGCCACGTCGGCAACGACGGAGCGGGCATCGCCTGCGTCGATGGCGCAAATCCCGTAATTGCAAACAACATTATATACGACAACGCCACCCATTTAGGCAACGGCGGAGCAATCGTATGTCGCGACGACGCATGTCCGAAAATCATCTACAACGTGATATGGGGCAATGAAACCGGCGTAAAAGACATCCACGAAACCCGCACCGGAAACGGCGCAGGCATAGTCTGTTTCGCCGGCTCCCTGCCAATAATAAACAACAACCTCATCGCCAACAACAACGCAAAGGGCGCCAGCGACGGCGGTGGAATCTACTGCGAATATAACTCGTCGCCCGAAATCTATTATAATTTCATTCTCGGCAACAGCGCCGAAGATGACGGCGGTGCAACCGAAATCATGAAGTCATCTCAGCCGTTGATCCACGCCAACGTCTTCGCCGGCAATTATACTGACGGAGGAGGAGGAGGAATCCGACTCAGCGACCAGGGCCTCGCCATAATCACAGACAACTTAATCGTTCATAACACAGGCAAAGGAAAAGGCGGCGGCGTAGCATGCACAAACGCATGGATGATCTGCAAGAACAACATCATTGCCGACAACAAATCAAAGCGGGCCGCGGGACTGGTTTACTACGTGGTCAATTGGATACACCTCCGCCCGCCCGTCATCACCGACAACATCATCTGGAACAACGACGACGAGCAGATCGAAGCCACCTCAGATGCCATCGTGGTCTTAAACAATATCCAGGGCGGATTCGAAAGCGGGCGAAACACCGACAAAGACCCAATGTTCAAAAACGACGGACTGAAAGGAACCTTCGCCGCCGCTGCTTATGACCTGTCGGGCTTTGTGACCACACTCTCCACACAAAAGCAGCAGTTTGCCTCGAACGACCTGGCAGGCCGAGTCATCCGCGTGGGAAGTAAATGGAGCCTCATCAAATCCAACACCGCCGACGAGATAGTGATATGGGGAAAGCCCGAGAGAAACAAACTCGATTTCGAAATCCTCCCAACCTATACTCAGCAGTAAATCTCGAGCAGTTTCTTCTCAGCAGCCAGTGTCCACACCCCCTCATCCAGACATCGGCCGACCTCCGGCATAGTTGCATTCAATGCATCCACCTTCACCAGGCCAAAACCCTTACAGCCCGGATAAACAATGATCTTGCCCGTTATCTGCCGCTGCTCAACCGCCCGCATCCCCTCGGCCGCACTTTCAAGCCCGCACACAGCCCCCACGCAAACATTCGTATCCAGTTCGCCCGATTCAACCTTCGCAAGCAAACGCCGCATATCCGTAACAACAGAACCGCTCGTCCCGACAAAATACAAACGCCTGGAAATATAAGAATCCAGATCAATATCACCGGTGACACTAACCGGTATCCCCGCAAAGATATTGATGATTCCCCTCTCGGCAGCCGACCGAACCGCCTCGCCCACCAGCGCCGGCACAGGCGCCATCAAGGCCGTATAATCAACTGCGTCGACAGGCCCGTCCTTCGACGGATTACAACTGCCGAACTCAACACCGTTTCGCTTCGCCATAGACGAAACAATCTTCGCCGCTGCCCCAAGCCTTTCTTCGTCAATGTCACTGGCCACTACACTCACCCCCTCCGCACCAAGGCTTATAGTTCGTATAGCGTGCATCACGCCCATCGGCCCCCCGGCACCGACGATATTCACCCTGTCACCATCTCGAATCTCGCCCGTCGCAGGGATAACTCTCATCGCCTCCGCCGGATCCGACCCCACACTACCCACAATCCGAATGCCCTCATAGTGGACACGCCCCACCGGCGTAACAATCTCACGTCCGAACTTATCCCAGCACAAAGCAATATTCAAAAGCCCCCCCGTCCCGACTTTGTCAAACAATCTCTCCACCTTCCCCGCATCCGATCCAAAATAAATCACATCGTCATACCCACTCTTATCAACCTCCGAAATACCTGCCGCCTTCTTCACTGCAACGCTCAGACCCTCGGGCGCCGCATACTCTGAAACCCAGCTCAACTCACCCGGCATCCCCCAATCACCAAACAACTTCCTGATGACATCGCCCCCCACCGAAACATCGGCAACAATCAACATCGCCCCGCCTGCCTTCAGCCCCTGCCGCTCCTCACTGACATAAGCATGTTCAACACACGCCCACGGCTCAACCATAGCCGCCGCCGATGCAGAAACTTCCTCACAAAGAGGAATCAGCATCGACCGCCCTTGGGGCGAAGTTATCACACGCTCATCCATCAGAACATATTCCTGAAGCGCCCCCTCGAAATTATATCCAAAGGCCGCATTAGAACCAGCCGTGCGAAGCCAACGGTAATCCGTCTCAACAAGATAACGCTGGCCACGTTCAAAACCGGTGACACCGGGTCCGACTGCTTCAATACGCACCACCGCCTCATGCCCCGGAACAGTAGCCGCATCACCCGGCACATAGCTCGGTATCTCACCTAAAATCCCCCGATCAATACCGGAAACAATCTCGCCCTTGCGAACATGGTTCGAAAACTGCTTCAACAGTTTCATATCCGAAAAGCAAAGCCCCACAACCTCGACCCGGCAAAGTATCTGGTGCCGGCCGGGACTGAAAACTACCTTGTCCCTGTTAACAACAAGCTTGTCCGCCCCAACCAACTGAACTGCATATTGTGTTTGTGGTATTTCCTTCATAATTGCGATCCTGCACTCACATGCTCAATATAAGAGCGATTGTCTATAGTAGAAAGATTAATACTACCCGCATAAAGCCACAGAATCAAGAACATTGCTCCCGCCCAAGCCCCACCATTTTGCCAACACCCAGGCTATTGCTGCAAATGCTTTTCAGTAGACACCGCTTCAACAACCCGGTCATATCCTTAAAGCACCGTCCGGTCCTTTTGCTCAATTACCATATTGACCAAAAAGATCGTCAAAGAATTAGCAATTAAGCCGGGAACAATTTCATACATGAACTTGCCCAGTCCCACCTGCTTCCAAATCACCAACACGACGGTACCCACCACTAAACCTGCCAACGCCGACTGCCAGGTTGTTCTTCGCGAAAACAGTGCAAATAAAACCAAAGGCCCAAACGCGGCTCCAAAACCGCCCCACGCATAAGAAACTATTTCGAGGATCGTGCCCTCTCTCAACGCCAATAACAACGCCATGGCTGAGATTATTATCACGCAGATTCTGCTTACCAGCATGATTTCCTTTTCTGAGGCGTCCTTCTTTATCGCCTTTTGATAGAAATCTTCCGACAGCGCCGACGAGGAAACAAGAAGTTGTGAGTCAATGGTCGACATGATAGCTGACAAAACAGCCGCCAACATTACTCCTCCCGCCCATGGTCCCAACACTTCGCCTATCATGTAGATAAAGACTTTTTCTTCTTCTCCGGCTGCGAGATTCTCGAACATGGCGATCCCAATGAAGCCAACGACGACAGCCCCGCAAAGAGAGATAAAAACCCAGACTACCGCAATCGTCATTGATTCGGAAAGTTTTCTGATAGATTTCACGCTCATAAAACGTGCGAGGATATGCGGCTGACCGAAATAACCCAGACCCCAGGCCATCATTGAGATAACCGCCAGCACACCAAGTGCGCCTTCTCGGGGCATCAGACTGAACGAGACCTTCTTCAAGACCATAGCCGATTTTATTTCAGCGATCCCTCCGATGTCAAAGTAGGCAATCGCTGGAACAACCACAACAGCCAGAACCATCAGCATACCCTGAAAAAGATCGGTCCAGCATACCGCCAGAAAACCACCCAGGAAAGTGTAGGCTATTATTATTCCTCCGCCGACAATTACCGCAGCTTTGTAATTGACGTTGAATATCGATTCGAATAGTTTCCCCGTCGCAACTAGCCCAGATGATGTGTAGACCGTAAAGAATATCAAGATGATTATGGCCGAGACCACACGCAGCAGCCCCGTAGGATCACCGAATCTCGCCTCAAAAAAACAAGGCAGGGTTATCGTGTTGGTATTTTGCGTGTAAACTCTCAGCCGGGTTGCAACAAGTTTCCAGTTCAGGATCGTGCCGGCGAACAGACCAATCGCGTTCCAAACCTTTGGCAGCCCCCAAAGGTACACCACTCCCGGCAGGCCCATTAGCAGCCATCCGCTCATGTCGCTCGCCTGAGCCGAAAGCGCGGTCACCCAGGGCCCCATATTTCTGCCGCCCAGCAAATAGTCCTCCACGTTGACCGATCTGCGATAAAAATAAAGACCGATACCTAACAGGACTATGAAATAGGCCGAAAATGTTACTAGTACCTCATAACATTTGAATTTGTGGGTATAGCCTTTTCAATTTAACTCTTGCCTTCTCGGTTGTAAACTGCCAGTCCACCGCTTTCTGATTGATATTTCGTTTACGATACCACG
>Ga0075123_10001161_pt1 | contig 13399 bp, 13 predicted proteins | sample AntAceMetag02UKX_FD_69808 | JGI IMG/M metagenome (GOLD analysis project Ga0075123, IMG submission 69808) | Saline lake microbial communities from Ace Lake, Antarctica - Antarctic Ace Lake Metagenome 02UKX | ecosystem: Environmental > Aquatic > Non-marine Saline and Alkaline > Saline | place... | reverse complement strand
GTTCTGATTTTTATAGGGTTTGCCCTGTGCCAGCACAAACCCCACAAAAATCTTTTGTCAAGACCTTGCTACGCATGATAGCGTAGCAGGATGCTGGATAAATTTTCAGGAAACTTCAGTCAGGTATCTGTGTCCTTTTATATGCGTTAGCCTGCCAGTTGTGCCAACAACAAGATTGCCTTCGGGAATTGTAAGCTTTTTTTTCATTGCCGCGGGATCAACAGAAGTATCGGAGAATCTATCCAGATTGATACCACTATGCACTTCTGAAAACTTATTCTCGGGAGCAATATGGAAGTGAAGATGATCGTTTTTCTCCTGTTCCGTGAGCACGACAAGTCTGTCTGTAATAAGTGCGGAAATCTTCTCCAGGAGGATAAAGATTCCAGTTTTCAACCTGCCGAAATACCCCCAGAATACGTGGCCGTGCGGTGTATGAACAATGATCGGAACTCTTGCAAAAAACGCCGCCCCCCTTCCCAGAATGCCCGCTTTTGAGGTATGGGTATGAACAATGTGGGGACGCTCATATAGCAGTATTTTAATCAGGGCGAAAAATGCCTTCAAATCGTAGAAAGGTTGGATTCTTCTTACAAGACTGGGAATAGTTATAACCCTGACCCCCTTCCCTTCCGCCTCTCTCACGCTTTTCCCTACAACCCTGACCTCATCTTCCGCCATATTTGACTCAATGGAAAGTCCTCTAATTAGAATGACATCATATATCTCCCTGTCAAGACCCTTTACAGTCAAAAGGGTATTCTCGGCAGAGCCACCCTTATCCAGGCGGGCAATGATATGTGCAACCTTTATCTTTTCCAAAAATATCACCCTTCCATATAACGGGAATACCAGACCTGAAAAACTATCAGATTCCAGATCTGCCAGGATGTATCAGTGCGATTTGAAATGAGATTATTGATCAGATTTTTAATAACATCGTAATCAAAAATACCCTGTCTGACAATCACTTCTCTCGACAGATATTCATCGATCAAGTATCTCAGATCGGATTTCAGCCATTTGCTGACCGGCATTTCAAACCCCCATTTCGGCCTGTTATACAAAGATTCCGGCAAAATATCTTTAAAAGTCTCTATAAGAATATATTTCCCTTTCCCATTTTTTATTTTGCGATCACCGCTGATAGCGAAGGCCATCTCACACACTCTGTGGTCAAGAAAGGGAACCCTGACCTCCAGAGAATTGAGCATACTCATGGCATCTACTTTTTTCAACATGTCTCCGGGAAGCGATTCCTTTACATCAGCGTAGAGCATCCGATTAATCTTACCATCGTTTCTTTCGTTTAATCGTTCCGATAGAAGTCTCTTCCCCAAGTCATAGTCTGCGTTTCCGGATTTAGTGAGAATACCCTTTCTTAAATCCCGGGAAAATATCTCGTTCCACGCAAAAAAACGTTCCTCAAAGGTAGCGCACTTCGCCCCTCTGAAAAACTTCTTCGCCCTTCTTATATAATCAGGAATTTTTTTGTCTCTTGAATCGGGAAGAGACAAAAAAAGCGGCTCTATAATCTGCCTCCGGATTAACGAAGGGATCAGGCTATACCGTGAATACCACTCTTCTCCCGCATACATCCTGTAACCGGCAAACAGTTCATCCCCACCGTCACCGGAGAGAGCAACCTTGACATCATTACCCGTCTCCCTTGATACAACAAACATTGGAACCGCCGAAGAATCGGCAAATGGTTCATCGAAAGAGTCAAGGACGTGAGGTATGGCATCTATAACATCCTGCGAGTCAAGCTTGATTTCATGATGATCGGTATTATTTAAAACGGCTACTTCCCTGGCATATTCGGTCTCATCAAACATCGGCATATCTTTATAACCGATTGAATAGGTCTTTACCGGTTTACTGGAATTTCTCGCCATAAGCCCGACAATAATGCTTGAATCAATCCCGCCGCTCAAAAATGCGCCCAAAGGAACATCCGCAATCATACGCATCCTGACCGCATCTTCCAGGAGCTTAAATAGCCCATCCTTCTGAGTGGCAAAATCTTTTTGGACAGTTTCATCGCTGCGACCATCTATATTCCAGTATTCTTTCTCCTCTGTTTTCCCATTGATAAATGTCAGAATATGCCCCGGCCTGAGCTTTCTCACTCCTTTAAATATGGTATAGGGAGCCGTGATAGAATTGAAGGTAAGATAAAGTCCAAGGGCATCCCAGTCAATCTTTCTTGGAACATCCGGATCTTGCATGATTCCCTTTATCTCCGAAGCAAAAATCAGAGAATCTCCACCCAGGTAATAAACAAGAGGTTTTATGCCCAGGCGGTCTCTGCACAGGAAAAGTGCCTGAACCCTTTCGTCCCATATCGCAAAGGCAAACATGCCGGAAAGCCTCTTTACACCCTCAATTCCCTCCTCTTCATAAAGATGAATAACAACCTCACAATCGGTCTGTGAACTGAAATAATGCCCTTTCCCTTCAAGTTCCGCCCTCAAAGACTGGAAATTGTAAATCTCTCCATTAAACACCATCCAGACGGTCTTGTCCTCATTGGACATCGGCTGCCGACCGGCCTCGGATAAATCAATAATGCTGAGCCTCCGGTGCCCAAGACCTACATTCACCTTTGAGCTTCGAGCTTTTTGTTTTGAGCTCAGATACACCCCATCGTCATCCGGCCCGCGATGCGAAAGGACCGAAGCCATCTTACGCAGCAAATCCTCTTCGACCGGCCGACCATCTATATTCAATTTTCCGCAGATTCCGCACATAGTTTATAACCGTTTACAGCTTTTAATCCTATTTAATGTCTCCGATATTCGATGGGCCACCTTGTCAATTTTATACTTGCGAATATATTTCCAGGAACGTTTATCTTTGAAGAAAAGATATATTTTAGAAATCTTGGTGAGAAAAATATTAAGGTCGTCGTCATCGATCTGAATTCGGCCAATGCCAGATAGACTGGGCTTTCGATTTGTGGGGCACTGCGTGAAAACCGCCCGAAATCCACGGTCATTTAAAAAGTCCCACAGAGGTTTTTCAGGAACTCCCTCCTTGAACGCACAGAATCGAATATCCCCGCTATAGTTTTCAGTCATTATGTTCAACGAATTTGAGATGCTTTGTTTTATAGACTCTTCATTATACCGACCCTTAATTCCTTTGCCTTCATAGGCCAGCAAACCTATCTCCATACCGCTTTTTGCTATTTCATTTACTTCATTCCAGCTTAAGCACGGTATAGAATTCCCCTTAATCGTCCTCTCGCCACCGATACATCCCGGAATGATAAAAAATGTCGCATGAAATTTATGATTTTTTAAAACGGGAAGTACATTTGTGTAGGCGTCTCGATAGCCACCATCAACAGTAATCGCGAGGGATTTTGGGGGTAGCTTGTCATGACCGGCAAGATGATTCAGCGCTTGATTCAACGTTACGATATTATAGCCATTTTCTGAGAAAAACTTCATCTGCTCTCTGAAACTCTCAGGCAAAATACCATCCTCCATTGCATCCGCCGGATAATGGCCTATGTTCTGATAGAGTAAAACAGGTATTTCTTTCGTGATTTTCATCCTACCGTTGCTCCCTTCAATAAACCTTCCAGAAGATCAATATTCTTCTTCCAGGAATAATTCTCCTCCACAAACAACCTGCACCGAGAAGAAACATCCTGCCGGAGACCGGGGTTATTTTTAAATTCTCGACAAGTCTTAATGATCAATTCCGCCATGGATTCCGGTTCGGTATCCTTGAAAAGATATTTAGAATCCAGTCTGCTCAAGATTTCAACGGTCCCGCCTACAGGCGTTCCCAAAACGAGAACACCAGATGCCAGCGCTTCCAGGGTAATCAATCCGAACCCTTCTAATTCGAGGGTAGGAAGAATGAATATATCGGCCATACGATAATAATCAGGAAGTTTTAATTCGGGGATAAAGCCGGCAAATTTCACGTTATTTTCTATTTCCAGTTCTTTCGTCAATGAAATGAGATCATTTTTCAGAGGTCCTTCTCCACCCAAAACAAAATAAATATCAGGCACCGATTTAACCACATCTCTGACGGCATATAGCAAATTTTCCAACCCCATCCTGGATACCAGGTTCCTCACTGTAAATAATATCATCTTTTCTTGAGGAATATTCAATCGCTGCCTTATCTTTTTTCCATCGGTGACCGGGTAAAATCTCTCAAGATCAACCCCTCCCGGAATAATTGTAATCTTTCCAGCGGGAATATTATAGGCGCGCTGTAATTTCTCCTCTGTAAACCGGCTGAGGACAACAATCCGATCCGACCTGTTCAATGCTCTTCTTTCAATAAATTTTCGTGCCTCGATATTTAGAAGATATGAAATTCTCCCTATGAGTGATCTCGGTTGGGGATTCCTGGACTGGAATTCTTCGAACGACAGGGAATGGCATGTATAAAATTTTCTGGCGTTTTTGCTGAATGGAGATTGAATCACACCAAGAGCGGAAAATGGCTGGTGAAAATTTATGCAGTCAAAAGGATGCTGATTCTGAAGTATGTTGAAGAGTTTCTTGCAGTTTAATAAAGTGGACTTGATATAAGAAAAACCGTTGCTTTGATCAACATCATATCTCCATTCATTAACACCCCGAATAATTTGATGATCCGATTTGTGTTCCGGTAATTTACGGGTCAGGATATGAACACCATGTCCCCCCTTTTGTAATCGTGTACTCTGCTCAAACAGGACCCTTTCCGCCCCGCCAATTACCTCTGCAATCGAAACATCAGATACAAATAGAATATTCAAGATTCAACCCTCTTTTACCATCAACAGCCCGGCCAAATTCTTTTTGATAACACCTATTCAACCGGAAAATCCGATCAAATCAGGCTGACCGATTACAGGGAAAATATTTTAAGATCAGAAAAATAGGATTTATAGAAGCCCCTGTCTCGAGTAAGGAAGCGTTCTGCTTTGATCATGGCGTGTGCACCTATGAGAAAATCCGTAATAATTCGTTTTCTTTCCCCACCCGACTTTCTATAAACTTTCCATTTTTCCCCTGCAAGAAATGCAACATCTTTATCCACAGATGAGAAAGATACATTTATGGTTGCCAGCGTACTGTCCAGCATGAATCTTTTATCAAATTGGGGAACAAGTTCAGCATAAACTATATCGCAGATGACCAACGCCCCTTCGTCGTACGCCAGTTTTAAAAATTTCGAAGAATCTTAAGCAAATTTTTCATCCGGAAGGAAAACATCCAGGAAGATATTGGTATCGATAGCAGTAATCATCTTCCCCTAACCTCTTCAAGATATGTATCAGTATCAGACGGATGCTCGAGAATCCCATATACCAAATCAACAGGATGTTTACTGCGACTGCCTTTTTGAATTAGAATACCCCCTTTTGTCGAAATAATTTCAATCTCAACATTCTTATACAAACCAAATCGATCGCGAAGCGCTTTGGGGACAGTAATTTGTCCTCGCTCAGATATTTTCATATTTCATACCTCCGCTTTTCTGAATAAGTAATTCATACCAATATAAAAATAATCTGTCAAATTATAGTGGAAGCGTTTGAAATCAAGGCTTTTTTTGATAGCACTTTAAATTTGCCATGGCAGATTTAAACACGTATCAAATATTGTCCGTTCAAATAAAGGGACTCGCTTTGAAAACCTTGTGACCAGCCATCTGTTAAAACTAAAGCATACTCTTAAAAATAATGAGAGTTAAGGGCCGCGATATCCTCAATCGCAGGATCAGAGCCATGCCAGCCGTTTCTTAGGGGCACTTTCTTGATTTTGCTACTCTTTTCTTGCAATCACCTCCAGAGAAAGACCCCAAAGAACTCTTCCATCAGAAATCAAATCCGTTAGTCTCTCCGCTGCTTCAATTGATCTCGCAACAAAACTAAAAAAGGAACTACCCTGTGGCAAGCCGCGTGGGAATCCGTGCCTGCCCTGTAGCCCCGGCAGATAGCACTGGGGTAATCTGCGAAATTTGCGAATCAAAATAGAAATCCCCAAGGTCTCCGCAGTATGGACAATTTTTCGTCTTAAATTGATTGTTCATGTGACTCTTTTGCAAAAAACCAATCATATGCAAAACCCAAAGCATAAGCCACCTCACACAGAAACCAGATAGGCTTTATAGTTATCAGGGCTCGCAGCAACTGCAAAGGAAAACGCAAATTCCGCAGTAAAAACGGCTTGTGCGTTTTGAATGAGCCATGTTTTGACGGTGTTTCAATTACCCATTGCGGAAAGTTACGATTGGTGTAGGCTGCCTGACGACCATTACGGTAAAACTGTCGCAGCAGTTTGTTCAGATTATTCGGCGGCAAATGATGATAAATAACTCCGGGCACGACTACAACTCGTTTGCCCAATTTACGAAATTCTTCACGCAAATAGGGATCCAGCCCACGGGGAATCAGTTCGTTCTCTCCGCCTACTTTCTTAAATTCTTCAGTGCGCATAATCAGGCAGGGATGCTCGGCAAGATCAGAATCGGTAATCTCTTGAACAGGCTTCCAGGAACGCCGTGGGATCTGTTTCATCACACTTCTTACAAAAAGGCTCGCATCTTCCGGGATAACATTATTCCCACCAGCCATCCCTATTACCGGATGTTTCTCCATAATCGCCATCAATTTGCTAAAGGTCTCTGGATCAGGCAGTGATGTGTCATCATCCAAGGTTAAAAGGTATTTGCCTTTAGCCAATGCGGCGCCGATATTGATCGCGCGTCCCTGCCGTGGATCTCCTCGAACCACTATAACTTCAAAGCCAATTAAAGCTTGAGAATCAATCTGATCAAGCAGTAAAGGGAAATACCCGTTACGAAATGCATCAAAGGTAGGAATAATTATAGAAATAACTGGAGCATCGGAAGATTTATGTTTTTCGTGCCAGATCAATCCTGGCGAGTTCTGCGTGTTTGGGTGCCGAACAAATGATCTTCCCACATTTATAGCAGATCGCCAAACTGCATTTGATATTTTTTCATTCAGGTTTAGTTTCATAAATTTACATCAGATCAACATGAAGCAAAGAACCCATTTTAAATAAAGAAGACCAGTTTTCAATTATACCCCCATTCTTTATTCATAATTGAAAATGTGGAACTCCTTCATCATCCACAAACGCTTATTTATTTTCAGATAGCTGAATGTAAAATATCTGCCGGTAGGCGTTAAGTGGTTTCCATCGACTGGCAATATCCACAAACCAGCATGTCATTATCCGCCGGAAGTAGTTTCTGGAGACAACAATCTCCAAGGCTTCGAGAGCGAACCATAGCCATAATGGAGTATTGCTTTCGACTTTAATTTTAGTAAAATGTCTTTGGTTTTTAAATGTTTCAAGGAGCTTATCCGCTTCAGGCAGCCCGTTTTTTTTGTGTTCGACAAGCCATTTATTCGAAACACCAAACCGTTTCTGATGAAATAGATCAAGAATTCCTTCTATATCAGCCGCTTTCTTCCCGCATGGAACGGCCACCACCACATTTTTCTTCGCCACCCTGAATAGCTCGTGGATAGCGATTTCACGTTGAAATGCAGTAAGATGTTCAAAAAGATCTACGGCTATGGCAGTATCAAATGAACCATCGAGAAAAGGTAAGTTTTCAATTCTTGCCCTTATCGGAAGGTTAATTTTACCAACACGCTTTAGATTTTCAGGATCAAAATGCAAGTCAACAGTTACCACTCTTCTTTTTATAAACGGTGCAATACCACGATCTCCAGATCCAACTTCCAGAATGGGGAATGAAATTGGGCTACGTAAACTCCTGATAAATCTAACAATTGGAAGATAACGGATGGCATGGGATCCATACCAGTTATTATTCCATAGCAAATATGATCGTAAGAGACGCGGAACGATTCTATGTAGAATCTGGTCCTCTCCCCAGTGAAGCCAGCGCTTAAAAACCTCAATTATCACTCCATCTGCTCCTGTCGTTTTGCGTGACCCATAACGGGCGTAATCCCAGAAGAGCTTTGACAGCTTCTTTAAAAGTCATGGCGTTATCAATCCATCCGAGAAGGTATGAACTAGCCCATTTTACTGAATAAATGACCAAAAGAGGCAGAGTTAAAAACTCGTAACTCTTCCGCCGATTCTTCCGCAAAAAATAAAGTGGCGCCAGTGTAACCGACAACCTGATCACACCCCTTCGCTTTCCTCCGATCGACCCGGAGTGCTGATGGAAAGCCGCAGGAAACGGATGGAACCAGATTTCTAAACCAATACATCGTAGTTGCCACGCTAAATCCATCTCTTCGAGTCCAAAAAAATAATGTGAATCAAACCCCCCGACAGCCTCCCAAGCCTTTCGCCGTAATAACATCAAGGAACCTTCCACAGAATCTACCATAAACGGTTTATTTTCTTTTAATAATCGAGTATATGGTCGAATAAAACGACAAAATGGAAAAATCCGATTCAACCTCGTTTCATAAAAAAAAACAGACATGCAAGAGAGAAAAGGCATCACCGAAACATATGACTTACCATTTAGAAGCATCATACAGGGGCCCACCGCACCGATTTTTGGGCGATCTTCCATAAACTGAACCAGGTTTGCCAGAGCACCTGGAACAAGGCTTGTATCAGGGTTTAACAGAAGCAGTAATTCACCTGATGCTCTATCAGCCGCTTGATTCACGGCCGGCGCAAAACCGATATTTTCATCATTTTCTATCCACAGCACAACAGGAAATAATCCGGAAAGTGTTTCTACTGTCCTATCGCCAGAGGCGTTATCTATAACAATCACCTCTATTGTATCGGGAAATCCATTCTCATAAATAGAGTGAAGACACGACTTCAATTGATCACGTACCCGATAAGAAACAATAATAACGCTCAGCTTCAATCAATATCCTCCCTTGTCACTCTCACTGGCCTACATCCGAGAATTGTCCGGAGGATTTTCCTGTAGGCCCATCGGCGTGGATCTTTCGCTTTCACTATAACCGATTTGAGGGAGTATTCAACGAGCAAAAGGATCCTAAGAAAAATGAGTTCTATCAATCCCTTGTGTTTTTTAAAGTAGTGGATTTCGCTCATTGCTCCGGATAACGTGAGAAGGCCGTTTTTTACCTTCCCTGTGGATTGACCGCCATGGTGGATAATATGACTTTCTGGAACAAAATTCACTTTCCAGCCGCCCCTGCGAGCACGTTCGCAAAGATCAGTTTCTTCCATATAGAAAAAATACCTTTCATCGAAAAAACCTATCTCGTCCAGTACCTGACGCCGAGCCATCAGACTTGCACCGGAAAGCCAGTCCACTTCAACTGGTTTTTTCGTTATTTGCGCTTTTTCCCATAGGGACCTGTATGGATTAATCAGCTTGTTTTTATAAAACCTCCTTCGCAACCCTGAATGGTTGAAGAATATGAAGCTCAGGTCAGGAGAAGGACAGATTGTTGGATATGGATTGCCATTTTCAAACTGCTCAGTGGGACCAACAATCCCTGTTTCAGGATGCATTTCAAAGTGTCGAAGAAGCGGATCGAGTGATATGAGAAGAAGCTCTGTGTCTGAGTTAAGAAAGAGAATAAATTCCCCACCGGCAATTCGAAGCGCCTGGTTATTCGCCGCCGCAAAGCCAAAATTTTCGGCGGATCTTATGAGTTTTACCTCTGGAAACAATGAAGCAAGCATCTCTGCGCTCCCGTCAGAAGAAGCATTGTCTACAACAATTGTTTCATGAGATGCGGGCGGTGGATTGCGGCGTATAGACTCAAGACATTTTTTGAGAAGATTTTTTGTATTGAAGCTCACGATCACGATCGAAATCTTCATATTTTATCCCATTTTAAAATCTCTTCATAGACCTTTTCAAAACGTTTAACATTGAAATCCCAGTGGAACTTCTTCGCCGTAATGCGCGCGGATTGTTTCATCTTCATACGCAAAGAATTATCTGTAAGGATTGAATATACTGCCCGGGCAATCGCTTCCGGGTCGCGGGGAGAAACAAGCGTGCCTGTTATCCCATCTTCGATTATGGTGGGAATTGCGCGAATTCTTGTTGCTACAACAGGGCAACCCTGGTTGAGCGCTTCAATCAGAACAATCCCGAACGGTTCTTCTATGCTTGGCAACACAAAAAGATCCACGGTTCGCATCATGGCAAGCACCTCCATATGTGAAAGCGATCCATAAAAACAAACATTCTCGGATACTCCCTCGCGTTTTACATGCAGTTCCAGCTCATTGCGCAATGGTCCATCACCAACCAGATGGAGAAATATCTCGGGCAATCTTACCCTTAAAAGTGAAACAGCGGAAAGCAGGAAGGCGGTGCCCTTGTCTGGGTGTAAATATCCGACAAAAAGGATATTAGGAACCCCTTTTCTCATTCGTTCTTTTACTGCTTCCATCGCTTGGACTGTAATATTTTCTGGCTGGTAGCCATAAGGAATCACATCAACGTTTTCTCCTGCATAGGGTTTAACGCCTCTTGCAAGTTCGTCCGTTGCTGCAATGGTCTTTGTGGCATATTTTACAGATGGCCGAATCTCAATATGCCGCCTAATCGGTCCGGATTCATAAAGATCATGTCCCTGCATATAAGTGACGGAAGGAGTTCTCAAAATCTTTCCGACAATAGCGGCAAATAGACCACAGGAAGCTGCCTGCCCCTGAATTATATCTGGTCTAATCTGGAGAGCCAATCTAAGTATCTTAAAAAATCTCTGGATTGTTCGGGTATATGGAATCGGCCATGGCCGGAGGCGATAGAGCTTTATCCCTTCTGCAACTTCTCTCTCAGACGCACTGTCCCTGCAGGTTACAATCACGTGCACATGCCAGCCTCTCTTTGTTAAAGATTTTGCGAGAGCCTCCGTAGCCATTGCAGTCCCGCGGATTTTTTCCGGCGGGTATTCATTCACTATAATTAATATCTTCATGAAAGCAATCCCCTTGCTTTTTCATACACATCTTCAACCGTAATCGTCCATGGGAAGTCTATCTCTTTGTTTTCTTTTGTATCAGGCAGGATAGAATTTTTTATTATCACTGCTTCATTTGGCTTATATTGATAATAACGAGGCTTACCAGGACCAATGAGACCAATCGCAGGACACTTCCGTGAAATAGCTATGTGCATAGGACCAGAATCGTTACCGATAAACAGGTTGCAATTATCTATTAGTGCTGCCATCTGAAAAAGATTTGTGTTCCCCGTTGCATCCAGGCAGTTCCCCTCTGAAAGGCCTTCTGCAATATGCTTACTAAGCTCGCGCTCCTCGCTGGTTCCGATCAGGACGATCCCGCAACCGTCTGCTTCCAACATTTTTGCAAGCTTACAGAAACGGTCTATAGGCCAGAGTTTAGCAGTAAACGATGCCCCTGCATGAATACATACAACTCTCTTGCGATCGGACATCACAGTATGGATACGAGTTCTTGCCTCTTCGATTTCATGTGGTTCAAGGGGGAATTCCGTCGAGTAATCATTCCCCGCTTCTCCGAGAAGATTCACAATATCCAGAAAGAAGGGGCAATAGTGGCGATTTCCAAGGAGGGACTCGGGAACTGACCGGTCGAACACACCGGAATATGGAATATAGTCAGGATTGATCCCCACTTTGAATCTTACCGTAGACCATGCGGCTATCCAAAGTTCAAAAAGGTACCACTGAGGCAACCATGTGTGATGAAAGCTTACGTAAATATCTGTAGGCTCTTTTTTTATGAAACGAACCGGCTTCCACAACATCCGCCAGAATGACGGGCTCCACATACGCTTCAATTCTATGTCAAAAAGCGGAAATTCACACCCGCCTCTTATATAAGGAAACCTGAAAAGAAGCTCAGCATTCTTGAGTTTGTAGGTTATGATGTCGATACTAGCCAGGGGATAGATGCGATGGAGTGCCCGAAACGCCGGCGTAATTAGCAGCATGTCTCCAATTCCACTCATTTGAAGCACAACAATTCGGCGAACGGTATCCGGGTTAGGAAGTTCTCTTTGCCCTCTTAAAGCACATGAAGCCTTCGAAAGAAGGCGAATAAGCATTTTTAATATGTTTTCTTTCATTCAACCCTTCTGGCTAAAATGTATATTATATCTGATTCTCCCCGCAGCCGGGATCGATATAATTCATTAAGGTAGCGGATGGTTCGGACGACTGTTCTAAAAATCGGGTACCCCAGATATCGGTCATAGAACCGTCTGGCCTGAACTTTTCCGCCGCATACTTTGTTCATGAGGCCTGTTCCTTCTACGGGGTGATGAACAAGAACAATTTCGCAGTTTAATTGTTTGAATAAATATCTTAAAGTAGATTCTGAAAAATAGACAACATGCTCGGGAAGTTTAATGTGCTCCCAGTTTAGTCCTTCATGACGGGCAATAGGAGAGCCGATATCGGGAGTTTCCAGGTAAAGGAGACCGCCCGGTTTCAGCCATGCGATAACCCGGCGCATGGTATCAAGCGGATTAAAAAAATGCTCAATCACATGTTGCATACTGATCACATCAAACATTTGATCTGTAAAATTTGCATCTTCTATGGAAGCTGTATGCACATCGGTAAGGTTGAATTTGTTTCGGGCAAAATCGGTCGCAAAAGAAGAGGTGTCGATTCCGGTACACTTCCATCCGCTGACTTCCGCCTGGGAAAGCAAGAAGCCTGGGCCACAGCCTATATCCAGCCATCTGCCTGGCATTGAGTCATGCCGCATAACCGTTTCCACAACAGCCTGACAGCTTTCAAGGCGTACTGAAATACGTTCAGGGTCAAGGACATTTTCGTTATCAAGATTATCCTTGTGCTCGCTTGAGCCCCGATAATACCCCTCGTCATATAACTTATCACCGGAGATGTCTGGCTGCTCATGAACAAAAACGAGTCCACACTGATCACAATGCACAACAGCATAGCCGAGGTGCTCAAAACTGTTTCCCTTATAACTTCCACATAGTGGACAGGCTCTCAGGTTCCGGCTGTTCATGTGTCTTTGCCTAATCTATACAAAATACAATAATGTCTTAACATAGCCCAGATAGTGACGTGGATAACATGGATCTTTTTTGATAGCTTCTAACAACAATTTCCGACCACCGGAGACATCCCCTTCAATTGTCATGTGCCTTCCCCTTTCGGCTATCACTTTTGCAAATTTCCGCTGCCATTTATATCCGAGTTTCCGGACAACTTCAGGGTACATGATTTCCGCCTGACGCATTATTTTCAATCTTGTCCGGTAACCATCTGTTCTGGACCGGCTGATAGACCCTGCGTGGGTTACCACGACGACATTACACTCATCAAGAAATCCCACCGGCGATCGAACTGCCACGCGCAGCCATAACTCGTAGTCTTGCAAGCACGGGAGAGTGATATCAAAACCGCCTACATCTAACAATAAATCACGGTTAATCATGACGG
>Ga0075123_10001160_pt1 | contig 13405 bp, 11 predicted proteins | sample AntAceMetag02UKX_FD_69808 | JGI IMG/M metagenome (GOLD analysis project Ga0075123, IMG submission 69808) | Saline lake microbial communities from Ace Lake, Antarctica - Antarctic Ace Lake Metagenome 02UKX | ecosystem: Environmental > Aquatic > Non-marine Saline and Alkaline > Saline | place... | reverse complement strand
ACCTCCAGGCCGTTCGCCTGTATCGCCTTCAGATGCTCCCCCCGTGCTATGAAAACGACCTCGACATCGTTATCCCCTGCGTATCGTCGTGCCAGCATGCCGCCGTAAAAGCCGCCCACGCCGCCTATTCCCATGATCGCTATCTTCATCACGTGTCTCCTTCTGATGATTAGTGCCGGATTTGTCGGGCGCCTCTGACAGGTCCGATCCGGCAAATATCTTTAGTGAAAATGTGGCATTCATTACCAAAAAAGTCAAGGGAAAGGTTCCTCAGTCTGCCAGGGCGGCGCGCGGAATCCTTTCGGAAAAAATGCCTTGAAGTTATCTTTAAAAGGACACATACTGGCCGCATCCAATAAAAATCCACAGGGGGTGGCACATGCGCTACATATCCCGGCTGGTATTTCTCGGAGCTATCTGTCTTATGGTAGGGGGCTGCGGCCTCTTCGTGGAAGAGATCCCTCAAGGCCGGATCGTATCTCCGACGACGCAGGATCATTTTATCAAGATTGGAGATGTGAATTTCCATTACCAGGAATACCCCGGAGAGGGCGAGGACGTATTCCTGCTTCACGGTTTTGCCTCATCCACATATACGTGGGAGGAGGTGGCCTCGTATCTCCAGAAGCGGGGCTTTCATGTCTGGGCTCTGGATATGAAGGGGTTTGGCTGGTCCGATAAGCCGGAGGACGGGCGCTACGATCCCATCACGCTGATGGAAGATGTCAACCGGTGGATGGGAGTGATGGGTCTTGACGATGTTACCTTTGTGGGCAATTCCCTTGGGGGTGCCGTCGCGGTACTGATGGCCCTTGAACATCCCGATAGGGTAGGGCGGCTGGTCCTGATAGACGCGGCCGGGTACCCGATACAAAAACCGCTCATTATAAAGATGGCGGGGCTGCCTTTCTCTCGCGGCATCTCAAAGGTTTTTTTTGGCCGTTGGGCGATACGCTGGAATCTGAAGGAGGTCTTTTATCATACCGATCGCGTGACGGGGGAGAAGATAGATGCCTACTATGTGAGGATGCGGACACGGGGCGCGCTGGATGCCCAGATATCGGTGGCGCAGGCGCTCGACCTTGACGCATTCGTTGAGTACGCGAGGCGTATACCCGAGATACAGGCCGACACCCTGATTATATGGGGGAGGGATGATGCGTGGATACCCCTTGAAAGCGGGGTACGGTTCAGGAAAGAAATCGCCCGCTCCACCCTCGCAGTGATTCCCGAGTGCGGACATATGCCTCAGGAGGAATATCCCGAGATGTCCGCGCGGCTCATAGGAGATTTTGTTGAGGGCAAGGCTATCAGCGATTCCCCCGGGCTGAGTCAGTAAATGTGTCCATGAGAGGGATTCATGGCGTCAGTCATCAGGGAAGATATCCTCGTCCCGGTAGTTCCTTTTCCGTATCAGCGCCTTGATGAATGCGAATACCGTCAGCAGTGCTCCCAGAAAGAAGAGGATCTGATAGAGGTGAACGCTCAGATACGTAAACCAGGTGGCCCTCTTTCTGAGGTCCCTCAGCCACTTCAATTCAAGTTCGTCAAGGGAGATAAAAAGGCTCCGTTGAATCGCCTCGTCCGGGGTATGTCCCTCTTTAAGGCACTGTAATATATCAAGAATTCTATTCCTTCCAAATTCTTTGTTGATATATTCTGTTAGATCTCTACTCTCCTCGTACGCCATAAGGAGTGCTGTCTGCTCCGCGGGAAACCGTCTCGCCAGGTTCCTGATGGGAATATAATTTCCTGAAAAAACCGCCCTGTTCAAGACAAAGCGCTCTCTGTTCATTATTATCTCTGCCATACCACCGCTTACCCACTGAGCGATTCCTTCATCGAGCCATTTTGGCAGGTTGGCGTTTTGTATATGGTGGTGTAACAGGAGATGACACAATTCATGTTTCAGGGTTGCCGCGAGGAGGGATGGGTTTGCAGCCATCCGTGAATAGTCGATCACGATAAGCCTTTGTCGGGGAAGGGCAAAGGCCGTGAAGAAGGGACTGCCGGCCCTCTTCTGGAAGGTCTTTCTATCCTTGATCAGGAGGATTGCCGGTCTGAAATCGAGCCGCCACTTCAGCATTTCCTCAAGTTCCTCCCTGAGATCGGGATAGATGGCGGAGACCTCTTTCGCCGCCACTCGCAGCGGCTCCTCGAAGAGAACGATGACGGCATCCGTCTCAATGGCGGACGGCTGCGCCCCCCAAAGCGGCGTCGGGAGGAGAAAGAGGAGGCATATGACAAGAAGGATTTCCTTACGGTACACCATCGAGCACATTTTTCCTCTTCTGTCATTGATATTCCGAGAATCCACGGCATCCCTTCTGCCGGTGGAATTCCGGCTCGCCCGGCACGGGCGTTATGAAGACTACTTGTGAAACAACCACACTATCAGTGAAATGGCAAGGCTGATAACAACCATAGTCATTATCGGGAAGTATATCTTCAGGTTCGGCCTGTTGATCATAATATCGCCGGGGAGGCGTCCCAGGGGAAGGTTCCCCAGCCACGGCCAGAGGATGCCCAAGACAACGAGAATGACGCCGGTGATGATGAGATATTTTTGCATAATCCCTTTTCCGTACAAACGGTTTTTTATTTATCCCCTGCAGACATGAGAAAAAAGGGGGCGTGATTCGAGGTAAAGACAGGCGGGTTCCTGAGGACGATCGCCCGGACCGCGGAATTTTTTCTGAACTCGCCGTCCAGAAATCGCCTGACCTGTCCCCGGTCCCACCCCCCGGGGTGACGAAACTGCCGATAGAGGGTCAGGTCGCCAGCATAAAAGTCTTCCGTATTCATCCCCGCCGCGTCCGGGCCATAGGCGGGCATGTTGAATATGGCAAGGTTCAGGTAGTCGATATATTCGTGGTGCCGTACCACATAATCAAGGGTGTTTCGCGCCCCCAAGAGCGTCTCGGCGGGTGTCCCGAAGAGAAGATAGATATAGGTGCCGATACCGGCTTCATGCAGATTCTTAAGGGCTGCTGATGCCTCCGCTAGGTCGACTCCCTTGTCGAGTGCTTCGAGAACCCCCTGATCCCCCGATTCCAGTCCGATCTTCAGCATGACACACCCCGAACGTTTCAAATTCCTGCAAAAATCGGGATCGGTGAGATGCCGGGTTATCCGGGCGAATCCATACCAGGGGATGCCGAGAGGATTGTCCGCTATCGCCGCGAGGAGCGCCGGACTCATAGCGTTGTCGAGAAAGTGTATCAGAGCGGGGCCTTCGCTGTTGATAATACTGTCAAGGTCGGCAATTGTTTTGTCCGCCGGAGGATGTGAATAAACGCTCCCCTCTGCCTTCTCGGGGCAGAAGGTGCACCGGCTCCACCAGCAGCCGCTCGACGCGCTGTAAGGGAGGACAAAACCCGGCGACAGGTAGGGCCTCTCATGGAATGGGGTGTAGTCCGGGACGGTGTGTCCGTTCGAGGGGGGGATCCCGAACATATCGAGGAGGGGTGCCTCTCCCGGCCCCGCGATCATGTCGTCGACAAGCCCGTCGAAGGGGCTCTTCCAGTCCGGATTGCTGAGCCACGATGTCACCAGACCTCCCCCCAGGACGAGCCTTGCGTCCGGGCAGAGCCTCCGTATCAGGCCGATCAGGGAGAAGGCGGGGAGGGCCTGACTCAGATAATTGAGTGAAAGGCCGACGACGGAGGGCTCTTCATGCTCGAAGAGGGCTGTCAGTCGCTCTGTAAAATAGGGGTAAAAGGGGCTTTTGTCCGGCTGTTCAGATGCCCCGATGAGATCGGAACTCCTGAGGGGAGAGAGTGCCCCGTCCTGATAGTTTGCAAGGCCGAGCTTTACGCCGTGCGGATGTGCTGCCAGATCGAGAACACGGTTTATTTCTCTCATAGCCTGGCTGTATCGGTCTGATTTTTTGTAGATGTCCGGGTGCAGGAGCGCGGATATGTTGGAATCCAGGTGTCGCGCCGCCCGCTTCGACCACGTGTCTTGTGCCTTGACTGGACGCTTCAGGAGGTCCATCAGGCCTTCGATATTGGCATCCAGCACGCGGCAACGGACGCCGTGTCCTTTCAGAGTCCCCAAAAGCCGCGCGATCCCGGCGGGCGGTTCGCAGGGCCGCACAACCGGGGGATTAATCAGAATGATTGTGCCGGATTCCACCGTTCGTCCATCCCCCATAATGGCGCTCGACCCTTACCCGCACCCTTCCCGGCAGGTCTACCCCTTGCTGCGTCCGGCGATAACGTTATAAAGCCAGGCAAAGATTGCCCCCCCGACCGCGCCGTCCACCAATGCCCAGGCAAGGCCGATGAAACTGCCGATTGGAGACAGGCTATAGCCCAGATAAAAACGCCCGATAAAGGTGGGATCACCCGTTGATCCCTCGAAGGCGATGAGCCACCAGGTTAGAAAAAAAAGGGCAAATCCCCAGAGCAGTCCGCACGTCAGTGCAAATGCTTTTACGTCGAGCTTCATTGTGACACCTCCCGTATTTGGATGGTTGAGCCACGGTAACCGCCGCGATAAAGCACGACGGAGCTCCATAATCTTTTTTACGAATCCTTGATCCCTCTCGCCTTCTGGAGGGTTTTCCAGAAGGGCTTGTAGAGAAAGCTCTCCTTACCCAGTCCGCAGAGCTGTTCGTACATGGGCCGCGTGACCGTAAAGGCGAGCAGATCAGGGTCAAGATACTGACGCATCGCGATATCCGTCGCGCCGATGATTGCCTGAGCGGCATCCAGGTCATCGAAGGGTGTCACCAGCTGTGAACACCCCGATCCGAACGGTGCGATCACCGAGGCGGGATCGCCCGGCGCGCTGTAGTACTGGGAGCCTATCATGAGAAGACTTAGCTGGTCGGGATTGACCAGGAAGGTCACGCTCCTCAGATACTGATACTGATCCGCGCGTAGCGGGCTGATGAAGAGGTGGGGGTGCTGTTGTTTGTACCCCTGGCGGTGGTCCAGCCATTGGCTCATCAGGGCATGTGACGCCTTCAACCCCTCTTCATCCACGAGGAAGCTGACAAGATCCTCCCGCGACCGCGTCTTCTCGCCGCACAGCCAGTGCCCGGCCCCATCGCAGCCGAAGGTCTCCTTCGTCAGATGCAGGGTTTTCCCGCGGAGCCACTGCCGATAGAAGGCGAACACACACACGCGTGTGCCCGGTTTTGGTTCCACCAGCGGCTCGAACGGGTGGGTGTCGGGTGCGTCGTAGAACCCTATCAGGGGTATTTCCAGCCCCATACTTTCAAGCAGGTGTGTCGCATCAGGCTGCATGTCTGTTTCCTCTTTGTATTGATGTAGGGGTCAGGCCGGGGGTATCAGATGTCACCCTCTTTGCCGGCAGAAAGTTCCAGCAGCTGGACGGGCTGGACGGCGCTCCCCGCAATCCCCCTGACCGAGCTGTACATGTGAGTTGTGTTCAGGAGCACCTTTTCGATCTGCTTTTCCCTCTTCTTCCAGATGCCCTGCATGGCCCTTTTTTCCGACTCCAGGTCCGTGTGCATCTGCGTAAAGCCTTCGACGATGGCCTCCACCTGGAGCCTGAATTCGTTCCCCGTCAGGTAGTCGTAGATCATCCCCATCTTGTCGCCCCTGTTTTCCTGTGTCGCCACGGCATTGCTGAGTCTGACCACCGACTCTCTCAGAACGACGCACAGCCCCCTGAATTCCTCGAAGGAACAGACCCATATCCCGTCTCTGAGGCCCATCCGTTCCATGTCGGTCGGCATCGATTCGGTGACCAGGACACCGATATCGGCGCCCCGCTCCCTGATATCGGTCTTGAACTTTTCCATCCAGCCGTCCTGAAACCCTTTGGTTCGCTTACTCTCGTAGTAGATCGTCCCGCAGTTCTGCCGTGTCCGCGTGTTGACGATCTGCACGCAGTCGGCGCCCCGCGCCCCCTTCTTCACCTCTTCGATGGTGTCCAGGGGGAAGGTGGTGGTAAGCCATTCCTCGATTGCCAGTTCCTGTACCTCGCCCTGGATCTGCATGGATCCCTGGTCGGCCTTTCGCTGTGCCTCTTTGAGATTTTCTTTCAATTGTTCGATGACCTTCTCCCTCTCGGAGAGCTTCATCTGGGATTTCTGTTCCTCGTTCTTCCGAATATTTTCACGCTCCGCGCTGAGCATCTCACTGAACTTTTTCTCTGATTCGGCCTCAATCGACTCCTTCAGTTCATTCTTCTCCCGTTTGAGACGCTCGATATCCGATTTTGCCCTGTTGAATTCCTTCAGCTGTCCGGACTTCTGGTTGAGCTCTTCCTGGAGGGAGCGGATCTGCTCCGACTGCTCTTCCTCCATCCGCGCCCGGATCTCACCCTGCAGGCGCTTTTCTTCTTCCTTCAGGCGCGCCCTGATCGCCTCCGTGACCGTCTCCTCCTGCCGCCTCTTTTCATCTTCGAAGATCGCCCGCTCTTTGCTGAGGGAATCCAGCCTTTCCTGGTACCTGTTTTTTTCCGCGGCCAGCTCGTCCTGGTATTTTTTCTTCAGCTCCTCGTCGACCTGGTGATACAGGATATCATTCACGTCGATCTGGTGCCCGCAGTTGGGACACTTGATCTTATTCGGCTGTTGATCCATTACTCTTCCCCTTCATGTGATTTATATGTGCCGACAGGACGAATCACTCATGGCATATCCTTTACCACACCATGGGTGAAATGTATCGAAAGAATACGAAACTTTCCCTGAATTATCAATGATGATTGTGCCCGTCCGGGGTCGGGCTGAACAGAAAACTTGCAAAATTCGCGTAAACGGAATACGTATCGGGCACAAGTGAGAGCCTGACCAAACAATGCCGTGGGAACTGTATATATGGTGGATAAAGAAACAACAGATATGACGCTCTTCGTCAGGACGTCGGGGGAGGATATCACCGGCTGGGATAGGCGGAAGATCGTCGATGTCCTGATCCATGAGGCTGGCGTGGACCTTGCTACGGCGGAGGAGATAAGCAGGGAGGTGGCGGACAGGATCGCCTCGTCGGGGATCGATATCCTGACCGCAGCGCTGATACGGGAACTGGTGGATGCGAGGCTGATCGAGCGAGGGATGAAGAATGCGACGAAGCTCCATGCCCGCTTGGGATTTCCCCTCTATGATGTGGGCCAGTTGATCCTGTATCACAACAAGGAAAATGCCAATATTCCCCACAGCCCGGAGGGAACGAATCTGACCCTGGCCCAGGGGATCAAGAAAGAATTTGCCATCCTGAACGTCTTCTCTGAGGATGTCGGATACGCCCACATGGGGGGGGATATCCATATCCATAACCTGGGATATGTGGATAGGCCTTACTGCTCCTGTCAGTCTCTCGAATATATAAAGAAATTCGGTCTTAATCTCCCCAATTCCCTTGCCGTGGCGGTCCCCGCCAGGCACGCTGAGGTGTTGTTGTCGCACATGGTGAGGTTTGCCGCAGCCCTTCAGGGGAACTTTGCAGGGGCCATCGGATGGGATGCCGTCAACCTCGCCTTTGCACCCTACCTGGGGAAGATGAGCGACCGGGAGGTCATGCAACTGGCGCAGAGGCTGATCTATGAATTCGCCCAGCAGGCCGTCGGGAGGGGAGGGCAGACGATCTTTACCGATATACACCTCTACTGGAATGTGCCCCGATATTTTGCGGACGTTCCCGCTGTAGGTCCCGGAGGTGAGTATACGGGTAAGACGTACGGTCAGTATGAGAAAGACGCGCAGCGATTTCTTCGGGTCCTCTTCGAGGCGTTCAGGAAGGGGGATGCCGCGGGCCGCCCCTTTGTCTTCCCCCGCCCCTTTGTGCACATAACGGAACAGTTCTTTCAGACCCCCGGGCACGAAGAGTTCCTGTATGCCGTCTGCGATGTAGCCGCCGAAAAGGGGAATCCCCACTTTATCTTTGACAGGGGAAGTACCCTCAATATGTCCGAATGTAGCAACTTGGACATGGACGGTTCAGAAGAGATGGCCGATGTCCGCGAACCGTGGAAGATGCGCTACTTCGGTATCCAGAACGTATCGATAAACCTCCCCCGGCTGGGGTATAAGGCAGAGGGGGATGACAAGCGGCTCTTTTCCATGATTGCCGATGTCATGGGACTTGCCGCGAAGGCCCACCTGCAGAAGCGGGCCTTTATCGAAGGACTCCTGTCACACGGCGATGAGGGGCCGTTATCCCTTCTGACAATGGATTATGACGGCACACCATACCTGAGGATGAATCGGTGTGTATACCTGATGGGGATGATCGGCCTCAATGAGCTGGCCCTGGCGCATACGGGGAGTCAGCTTCATGAGTCGGATGCCGCCCGTGAATTCGGACGAGGCATTGTTCAATATATGAAAGGAGTTGCCGATGCCCTGACAGAAGAGCACGGCATACGCTTTATACTCCAGCAATCCCCCGCGGAGAGCACCCCCTACCGCTTGGCACGGCTGGACCTGAAACATTTTTCTCCGACAGCGGGACATTTTGTAAGGGGCGACATATCGAAGGGGGACATCTACTACACCAACTCGACACTTCTCGCGGCGTCATCGTCCACGGATCCCTTCGAACGAGCGGCGTTTGAGGGCGCCCTCCACCCCTTCATGGAGGGGAATACCGCGACCTACATATGGCTGGGCGACACGACTCCGGACCCGAAGGTCCTGGCCGCCTTTGTCGGAAAAGTCTTCAGAGAGACCGAAAATCAGCACGTAGTATTTTCGCCCGAGTTCACCACCTGTCTGGATTGCCGCACGACGTCCCGGGGTATCATGGAGACTTGCCCCTTGTGCGGTTCCGGTAATGTGGAGGGGATCACCAGGGGCGCGGGATATTTTTCCCGGACGTCGAACTGGAACAGGGGAAAACTGGCGGAACTGAGGGACAGAAAAAAACAGGGGCGCGCATTCGGCGGTCCCTCGGAGACCTAAGAAAACGGCACAAACAATATTCTTGACAGTGCGATGTGCCTGGTATATAGAGGCCACATTAAGCTAAAGGAAGAGGAAGTGGAAAAGATCAAGGCCACAAACATCCAGATCGTAATCGTAATTATAGGCATCCTTATAATTACCTCCTCTACATACGGGGGCTGGGTGATGGTTTGATCTTGTACATATGTTTGACACTGAAACCGTTGCCGGCCCTGGCAACGGTTTTTTTATTTTTATGAGGAGGTGGCACAGTGGAATTGAGTGGAGCTCAGATATTATTACGGTCGCTTGTGAGGGAAGGAGTCGATACGATCTTCGGGTATCCCGGTGGGTCCATCCTCGATATTCATGATGAGTTGTTCAAATCCTCATTCAAGCATATTCTGGTCCGTCATGAACAGGGGGCGGCCCACGCGGCAGATGGCTATGCCCGGTCATCGGGGAAGGTAGGGGTATGTCTTGTGACCTCGGGTCCCGGCGCCACCAACACGGTAACGGGTATCGCCACGGCCTATATGGATTCGATACCGATGGTCATCGTGACGGGTCAGGTCCCGACCCCCGTTATTGGGACCGATGCCTTTCAGGAGATAGACATAACAGGGATTACGCGTCCCTGCACGAAACACAATTTTCTGGTCAGACATGTAGATGAGCTGGCCAATACGGTACGGGAGGCGTTCTACATTGCCCGCTCGGGTCGCCCCGGACCCGTTCTCATCGATCTTCCGAAGGACGTCATGCAAGCCAAGACAGAATACCAGGAGTCGACTGCATCGACCCCGGGGAGCGCGGAACCGATTTACCTGCCCGATGCCGGACAGCTCACCGAGACCCTCGATCTGATCAAAAAAGCAAAGAAACCGGTTATCCTCATTGGGGGAGGCATTCTCCATGGTAGGGCGACGACCGAGTTGATTGAATTCGCTCGCAAGGTCAACATACCGGTTACCTCGACCCTCATGGGGCTGGGGGCATTCCCCGGAACCGATCCCCTCTGGATGGGGATGCTCGGGATGCACGGCACCTATTACGCGAATATGGCCATCAGTGACTGCGACCTCCTTATTACGCTGGGAGTACGGTTTTCCGATCGTGTAACCGGCCGGCTTGCCACCTTTGCCTCGAACGCGACCATCGTTCAGATCGATATCGATTCCACCTCGATTAACAAGAATGTTCTCGTTCATATACCGATCGTCAGCGACTGCAGGTCCGCCCTGACCCAGTTGAACGCCATGCTGGACAGGAACGGTCTTGAGAAGATCCGAGAGGGGCGCACAAACTGGCTCGCCCAGATCGAGGGGTGGAGAACCGAGGGGCCCATGTCCTATTCCAAAGGAGATACAATCAAGCCGCAGTGCGTCATTGAGAAGCTTTACGCCCTCACGAAAGGGAATGCCATTGTGGCGACCGAGGTGGGGCAGAATCAGATGTGGACGGCACAGTTCTTCCCGTTCAATGAACCGAACACCTTTCTCACATCGGGGGGTCTCGGGACGATGGGTTACGGATTTCCTGCCGCTATTGGTGCCCAGGTTGCCTTCCCCGACAAACTGGTTGTGGACATCGCCGGGGATGGGAGCATCCAGATGAATATCCAGGAGCTTGCCACGGCCGTCAATTATAAACTCCCCGTGAAGGTGGTGATCCTCAATAACGGCTATCTCGGGATGGTACGCCAGTGGCAGGAACTCTTCTACGGGAAGCGATATTCACACACCAACATCGGCGGCCAGGGCCCCGATTTCGTAAAACTTGCCGAGGCCTACGGCGCACTGGGTCTGAGGGCCACGAAGCCGGAAGAGGTAGAAGCGACCCTTGCACAAGCACTGAAGGCGCCCGGACCGGTGATGATGGACTTTGTGGTTGAAGGCGAAGAGGGTGTCTATCCCATGGTAAATCCCGGCGCGTCACTGAACGACATGAAACTGAGCGGTGGCATTGGAATGTAAAAAGGAGGGGATTGTATCCCCTCTGGTACGATAACAGGAGAAAGGATTGAGTCATGGAGGTACGAGAGCATACGATCTCACTTGTGGTGAACAACAAACCGGATGTCCTTGCGAGGATTGCGGGGACGTTCAGCGGGCGCGGGTACAACATCGAGAGTATCAGCGCCAACGTAACGCTGGATCCAAAGGTTACGAAGATCAACATCGTCACGGTGGAAAATTCGGCGACCGTTGTCCAGGTCGAGAAGCAGCTCAAGAAGCTGGTGGATGTCATCGACGCCTTCCACGTGAAGAGCAGGTCGGCGGTTCAGCGGGAAATGATCGTCGTCCGTGTGGAAGTGGTCAAGGAAGACCAGGGAGGGATCATTAAGGCTATCGAAGAGTTCGGCTGCAGGGTTTTGAAGAAAGGATCCGGTTATTTCATCCTCGAGATGACGGGGGACAAGGAAGAGATCGATCAGGCGTTGACCTATCTCGAAACCCTTGGTATGAAAACCATGAGCAGATCCGGCCGGGTGGTCTTATAATTTAATATAGCAATGTAATATAACAGTAAGGAGAAAATAGATGTCGAAGATGAATATTGGTGGTGTGATGGAAGAGGTTATCACGGATGATGAATTTACACTGGAGAAGGCCCGTGAGGTCCTGAAGGACGAGACCATAGCCATCCTCGGGTATGGCGTGCAGGGTCCGGGGCAGGCCCTCAATATGCTTGATAACGGCGTCAGGGTGATTGTTGGACAGCGTAAGGGGAAACAATGGGATAAGGCCGTTGCCGACGGTTTCATCCCCGGCGAGACCCTCTTTTCGATCGAGGAAGCGGCAAAGCGCGGAACGATTGTCATGATGCTCCTCTCCGATGCCGGCCAGAAGACCTTATGGCCCACGATCAAACCGCACCTGACCGAGGGGAAGGCTCTCTATTTCTCACATGGTTTCTCCATTGTATACAAGGAACAGACCGGTATCATCCCGCCCGAAAATATCGATGTCATCCTGGCCGCTCCTAAGGGATCGGGATTGACGGTCCGGAGAAACTTTTTAGACGGGAGCGGGATCAATTCCAGCATAGCTGTATTCCAGGATTATACGGGACGCGCCTACGACCGAACCTGCGCGATCGGTATCACCATCGGTTCGGGATACCTTTTCCCCACGACCTTCGAAAACGAGGTATACAGCGACCTGACCGGCGAGCGGGGTGTCCTGATGGGATGCCTGGCGGGTGTTATGGAGGCCCAGTACGAGTGCCTCAGAAAGAATGGTCACGATCCCAGCGAGGCCTTCAACGAGACGGTGGAAGAATTGACCCAGAGCCTGATACGCCTGGTCGCGGAGAACGGGATGGACTGGATGTACGCCAACTGCAGTACCACGGCGCAGCGCGGAGCCCTCGACTGGAAGGGCCGGTTCCGCGAGGCCGTCGCCCCCGTCTTCGACGAGCTTTATGAGAGCGTCAAATCCGGGAAGGAGACAGCGATTGTTCTCGAGGTAAACAGCGCCCCCGATTATCGCGAAAAGCTTCAAGTGGAACTGGACGCGATCAAAAATATGGAGATGTGGCGGGCCGGCGCGGTTCTGCGTGAGCTGAGACCGGAGAGGCGGAAGAAGTAGCGACGACACACGATTGGGAAGAGAAAGGGGAGAACATGAGAAGCGATCTGATGAAAAAGGGGTTGGAGCGCGCGCCCCACAGATCATTATACAAGGCGATGGGTTACACTGATGAGGAGCTGTCCAGGCCGATCATCGGTGTGGTGAACTCGGCGAATGAGATTATTCCCGGTCACGTTCATCTCGATACCATCACGGACGATGTCAAGGCGGGGATCCGGATGGCGGGAGGGACCCCTGTTACCTTTCCCACGATCGGGGTATGTGACGGGATAGCCATGGGGCACGCCGGGATGAAGTATTCCCTGGCGAGCCGGGAGCTGATAGCCGATTCCATCGAGATCATGGCGACGGCCCATCCTTTTGACGGGCTGGTCCTGGTAACCAACTGCGACAAAATCGTGCCGGGGATGCTCATGGCGGCGCTTCGCCTCAATATCCCCGCGATCGTTATCAGCGGCGGACCGATGATGGCCGGTACCCATGACGGCAAAAGCGTGGACTTGATAAATGTTTTTGAAGGGGTCGGAAAGGTTAAATCGGGCGCGATGACCCAGAAGTCCCTTGATGAACTGGAGGATTGCGCCTGTCCCGGTTGCGGTTCATGTGCGGGGATGTTTACCGCGAATTCCATGAACTGTGTGACGGAGGCGCTCGGGATGGGTCTGCCCGGAAACGGGACCATTCCCGCCGTTACCGCCGCGCGCAGGCGACTCGCCAAGAAGGCGGGGATGCAGGTCATGGAACTTGTCGAGAAGGATATCAAACCCCGCGATATCGCGACGCTCAAGGCCTTCGAGAACGCCATTGCCGTCGATATGGCTCTGGGCTGCTCCACCAATACGGTCCTCCATATCCCGGCGATTGCTCATGAGGCGGGGATCACCCTTGATCTCGATCTCTTCAACGCCATCAGTGAGAAAACGGCGAATATCTGCTACCTGAGCCC
>Ga0075123_10001156_pt1 | contig 13436 bp, 10 predicted proteins | sample AntAceMetag02UKX_FD_69808 | JGI IMG/M metagenome (GOLD analysis project Ga0075123, IMG submission 69808) | Saline lake microbial communities from Ace Lake, Antarctica - Antarctic Ace Lake Metagenome 02UKX | ecosystem: Environmental > Aquatic > Non-marine Saline and Alkaline > Saline | place... | reverse complement strand
AGGCTCAAATGACACTCAACGAGGTTGAAAAGAGTGAAATGGACGTAACATAAAAAAATAAGTAGAATATATCCAAATCAAAGACAAAAAAATAATGAATAATCATTGAAACTGGAATTATAGTCAAACACCTAACATTTAGGACTTTTGAATGTTTGGTGTAAATTTATTGATCCATGATTTAGCATAACTCAATTTCTTAGAACATTCCATAAACATCTTTGATATCAAACGTTTCAATGCATTCAAGTTTTTTATGAACGTTTTTGATATCTCTCTTTTTGCATCTTTCCAGATATATTCAATAGGATTGAGGTTTGGAGAATATTTAGGAAGATAAACAAGTACGATATTCAGATTCTTTGCACATTCCTGTACTATTTTTGCCCTGTGAGAACTGAAGTTATCCAGTATAAGGATGATTCTTCCTTTAGGATTTGCCTTTCTAATCCGCTTTAAGAAACTTTGGATATCCTCTTTCTTTGAACGCTTATGAAAGCCAATCACTGGTTGTCCATTTATTGGATAAAAACCGAAGGTATTTGCCCTGAGTTTACTGGTGTTTTTAAAGATAATGGGCTTTCCAAATGACCAGAGTTTTTGAGTATTGGATGTTGTTTGAGGGGAGGATTCATCTAAAAATCCTACTATGTCATTATCGGTTATTTCTGGCAATCTTTTTTTAAAATGTTATCTGCATCTTTTGGTTTTCGGTAATCAAATGAATACGGTTTAGCATAATTCATTCCAAATCCGCTTAATATTATGCGAATTTGTTTTGCACTATACTCTACACCAAACTTCTTGGAAATGAGCAGTTGTACATCTTTCGTTGTCCAATTGCCTCCATTTTCAAGAATTTTTTTAAATTCATTCTTCTGAACATCTGTTAGTTTAGATGGTCTGCCACCAGCAAATTTTGGAATGATACCATCATACCCATATTCATTCCATCGTTCTTGCCAGATGTACCCCGTGTTCTTACTGACACCAACAAGATCTGATGCTACTTCAACACTTTTACCATTATATCTATGCTTGATAAAAAAAAGTCTCTTCAACACCATTGTATCCTTCTCAAGATGTTTGATGCGCTTGGTTAAATCTTGAACCGTCAGATGCCTCTTTATTTTGATTTGTTCTGTTTTTACCATAGAAAAGCGTAATGTGTCTATAAGTCTTAAAGGTTTGGTTCTTGACTATAATAGCCAGCCTCAATTGGTGTTTGTTTTTTTTGTTTCCACCAAGCAACCAATTTTGCCGCCGCCATAGAGGAAAAGAACTTTTTGAGCAAGAGAGAGCAATAGACTTTTAGCGTTAGCGACCATGAAGTGGGAGAAGTGTATGTTCTCCATTATGATGTTTTTTACTATCACATTCACCAATTTTTAAAAACTTGAAGAGCTCATTCGATTTAAGATAAGAGACTTCACTTTTTCAAAATGGAGTCTTAAATCGAAAATCATCTTCCGTTCGGTTTTTTCCGAACGTTTTCTGACAGTATATAAACATTAAACGGCATATTTCCAAACAAAGTAAAATTGATGTGATAACATGAAAGATAAAAACTTGAAACTGGCTGGAATTGTGTTGACTGGAATAATAATACTCGGAACCTTTGTTTATGCAATTACTGTTCAACCTACAGTATATGGTAATATGGATTTTCCATACTATAAGTTACAGACTTTCGGTTCCTATGAAGAACTTACTGAATTTCTAGGAAGCGGTTCCTATCAATACTCGGGCTATAATTGGAGAACTTTTGGCGGTTCTATGGACAAATCGTTTGAAAATATGGCATCACCAGATGTAATGGCGGAGGATAGTTCAGGTGGAGAAATAGTTGATTATTCTCAAACCAATGTTCAGGTCGCTGGTGTGGACGAACCAGATGTTGTGAAAACAGATGGAACGTATCTATACATTGTATCAAATGGCAAGATTATCATTGTAAAGGCATATCCTACAGAAGATGCAGATATTGAATGTGAAATAACATTTAATGAATCCATATATGTTCAGAATGTTTTCATAAGCGACCTAAGACTTGTTGTTTTTGCCGAAACTTACGATTATCCTGTCTACAAAGGTGATGTAATAGATGAAATGTCTTCTTCTGTTTGGTATAGCTCCCCAGATACATACATTAAAATCTTTGAATTGAAGGACATAGAAAATCCAGTTCTCGTGAAGGACATTGTAGCAGGGGGTAGTTATTCTGGTGCAAGGATGATAGAAGATTTTGTTTATGTTACTACAACCCAGTATTCCTACAATTATGAAATTCTTGATGAGGATCAGGTTGTTGTTCCACGGATAATGGTTGATGGTGGGATAAAAGAGATACTGCTCTCTGATATCTACTATGTAGATATTCCTGAGAAAAGTAGCACTCTAACAAATATTGTATCAGCAAATGTCCATGATGATACAGATGAAGTTCATGCAGAGGTATTTTTGCTGGGAGATAGTCACACATTGTATGTTTCAAAGAGCAACATCTATGTTGCGTATTCAACAGGCTATTATGATTATGTGATGCTAGAAGAGCTTATTGATAAACTAGTAATGCCGGTGCTTCCTGAATCAATTAAAGAGGAATTCAAACATGTAGATACGCTTAGTCTTGAAGATTATCAGAAAAATACTGTAACAGAATGGATCCTTCAAAACTATGTAGATTCTATGGATGAGAACCAAAAACAGGCAATAGCAAGAGAGATCGTAAGACAAACAGAGAGAACGATTATACACAGGATAAGCATTGCCGATGGTGAGATACAATATGAGGCACAGGGCAGTATACCTGGATTTGTTAAAAATCAATTTTCCTTAAGTGAAAATGATGGATATCTACGAGTTTCTACAACTATAGAAGGATGGATGGTAAGATCGTATATCTCCAATATTGAATCACAGAATAACGTGTATGTTTTGGATATGAATTTAGAAATTGTAGGTAGTCTAGAAGATTTAGCATCCGGAGAACAAATCTATGCTACACGATTTATTGGAGATAAATGCTATCTTGTGACTTTCAAGCAGATAGATCCATTCTTTGTCATAGACTTGAGCAAACCTACCAACCCAGAAGTATTGGGTGAATTGAAAATCCCAGGATACTCTACTTATCTACATCCTTATGACGAAACACACATCATAGGAATTGGAAGAGATGGTGAAAAAGTGAAAATATCACTCTTTGATGTGAGTGATTTAGAAAATCCAATAGAACTTTCAAGATACGAGATTGAAAATGATGACGAAGATTGGTATTGGGCACAATCCTCTGCACTATATGAACACAAGGCGTTCCTGTTTGACAAAGAAAAAAATCTCCTTGTGGTTCCTGTAGGGAATTATTCTAAGGAGTCAGCTTATGTATTTGACATATCTGTTGATAGTGGCATTGAGTTAAAAGGAACTATAACGCATGATCTTGAGATAGAACCAGAAGAAGAATATGACCAGCGGGGTGACTATTACTATACAGGAGGCTATGAAAATTCCATTAAAAGAATTCTTTACATTGAAGATGTACTGTACACTGTTTCAGATAATATGGTGAAGATGAACGATCTTGAAACACTTGAAAAAATCAACAGCGTAAGTCTTGAATAAACAATTTCGAATATATGGTTTTGTAAAAAGTCCTATCAGTTATGGCAGAAAGGGCATTGCAATTACATAACTTCATGGTAACCTTTAAATTTGCATAATGAATTATTGTATTGGACGTGTAAGATAAAATGATGCAAATTTTTATCAAGAAGATGTGGACTCTTATTGTAATTACGTTGTTTGTTGGAGCGGGTATTATATCTGCTGCAAATAGTAATGAAACATTTGCTGATAGTTTTTATGATACAAGGGTGGAAATCGAATCTGCTTTTAGTGTTGCAGATGCAAAACTCTTAGAATTAAACAAATTAGATTATTTTTCTATTGGAGATTCTAATGAAAAGTATAAAAATGATGACGGAAACATGTTATTTTACATATTTAATTTACAACCACAAGGATATATCGTAGTTACTGCTGATTACAATTTGCCACCTGTTGTTGCTTATTCTTTCACTAGTGGTTGTCAGAGTGATTCTGTTGAGGATAATATGCTCATTGAGTTACTTAAAACAGACATAGAACTTCGTTTTAATAACATTGAAAATATACCTGAGAGCATATTGGAAGAGAGGAATTTATTGTGGGATGGTTTACTAAATGATAAAAATACAAACTCGGTAAATATGGGTTTCCAGCAATGGCCTCCAGAAGGTACAACTCTAACTGAGGGGTGGGTGGAAACCAACTGGCACCAAGACTCCCCATATAATGATTTTTGTCCGATTGATCCGAGCAGTGGAGATATAGGTGTTGCAGGATGTCCTGCGGTTGCTATGTCTCAGATTTTAAATTATCACAGAACTATAAACAGCGTGTTTTTCAATGATAGTGATGATTATTATCACAATTATATCAACAGGTTTTGGATTGATGATGATTATGAAGAATATGACTTCCCATCTTTTCCAGAATTAAATGGATATCTTGGCACTCTTGCTAGCCATTATGAAAACCAAATTTTACTTACAGACGACGATAAGGCAGCTCTCAATTTTGCTTGTGGGGTTGCAGCAACTCAAGTTTACACTCCAGAGGTATCAGGTACATTTGGAGTAAATCAGGCATATGATGCCTATATTAAGTTCAATTGTACCACTGTTGAATTGTTAGATGATAACGATGTTGATTTATATGAAAAATTATCGCAGAATATGAAGAATGCGTATCCTGTACATTTAGCAGTAGTCACTCCAGCATGGGATACAGGGCATAATCTAGTTGTTGATGGATATAACACAGATGATTATTATCATCTTAATTTTGGTGCTGGTGGATATTATGATGGGTGGTATTTATTGCCTGATGAATTGCCTTTAAGTTTAACTGTTATTGAAGGGGCCATAGTTGATATTATGAATGATGGTACTGGCCCTGATTTGAATTGTAATGGTGCCCTTAGTTGGTCTGATGTAACAGCAGAGGGCACAGCCAATGGAAGTTTCACCGTTGAAAACATCGGCGATTCAGGATCACGACTTGATTGGGAAATTGAATCGTATCCAGGTTGGGGTACATGGATATTCACACCATCAAATGGAGATGGATTGACTCCAGAAGACGAGCAAGCCACAGTAGAAGTGTCTGTCGTTGCACCAGATAAAAAAGGTAAGGAGTTCAATGGAGGTATAAAAATAGTCAATAAGGAATCTGGCGGCGACTGTTGTTATATACAGGTTTCTCTTGCGACACCAAAAAACAAACCATTTAGCAATCCACCTTTTCTAAAATTCTTGGAGAGTCATCCACATATGTTTCCGATGCTAAAGTACCTTCTAGGAATATAAAAATTAGGATAACATATCTCTTCTTTTATTTTCAATGCAAATATTATATTGTCAGCTTCCTACCGATATCATTTTATAAGGCATAATGATACCGCTCTAGCAGAATGGGTTATATGAATTTAAAAAGGAGTGATTAGTCATATGCCAATTGGGCCAAAGGAAGTACATAGTACATTGGCAAAATACATGCTTACGGATGGTTTTGATTTAGTTTTAGATTTGAAAAAAAGCAAAGGATGTTATGTATATGATTCAAAGAATAAAAAATATCTGCTTGATTGTTTCTCGTTTTTTGCTTCTGCACCTCTCGGTTGCAATCATCCTAAACTTACCACGCCAGAATTTATTAAAAAACTAGGTGAAATTGCAGTCAATAAACCCACAAATTCAGATATTTATACGACTGAGATGGCAGAGTTTGTCGATAGTTTTGCTAAGAATGCCGTTCCAGATTATTTCAAACATCTATTCTTTATCAGCGGAGGTTCTCTTGCAGTGGAAAATGGTTTGAAAACGGCGTTCGATTGGAAGGTAAGAAAAAACATAAAGCAGGGTAAAAGTGAAAAACTTGGAACTAAGGTCATTCATTTTAAAGATGCTTTTCATGGTAGAACAGGTTATACTCTTCCCATGACCAATACGTTTGATCCCAATAAGACAAAATATTTCCCTGTTTTACATTGGCCTCGCATCATAAACCCAAAGATTACTTTTCCGCTCAATAAAAAAAACCTTGAAAAAGTAGAAGAACTGGAGAGGCAGGCGGTATCTGAAATAGAGACTGCCGTTTCTGAAAACCCTGATGATATTGCTGCTCTAATTATAGAACCAATCCAGGGCGAGGGTGGTGATAATCATTTCCGAAAAGAATTCTTTTTAGAGATTCGGAGACTATGTGATGAACACGATATGCTGTTTATGGTCGACGAAATTCAAAGCGGTATGGGTCTTACTGGTAGAATGTGGGCTCATGAACATTTTGATGTCAAGCCCGATATTCTTGCCTTTGGAAAAAAGACGCAGGTTTGCGGAATAATGGTTGGAGATCGAGTGGATGAGGTTGAAGATAATGTCTATAACATTTCAAGCAGACTTAACTCTACATGGGGTGGAAATCTTGTTGACATGGTCCGGTGCCAGAAATACCTTGAAGTAATAAAAGAGGAAAATCTCATCAAAAATGCAGAAATTCAAGGAAGGCATCTTTTGGAAGGTCTTGAGGAAATCGCCCAGAAATATCCCAACAAAATATCAAATGCTCGTGGGCTGGGACTCATGTGTGCCTTTGATCTAGGGTCTCCTAAAAAACGAGACGAACTAAAAAATAAACTATGTGCAAATGGGTTGGTCGTTCTTGGATGTGGCGCAGCAACTATACGATTCCGTCCACCATTAATAATTTCGGAAGCGGAAATAGATAAGGCTCTTGAAATACTAGATAAAACGGTAAAAACATTTTAGAAAGAGTAGTAGGAAATCTTATCTTTGATATGTTGAGTAATATCCTCTATTTTCTCTCTCACTTGTTCTGTAGTATCACGATCCCTAATTGTTACAGTGTTATCTTCTAAGGTGTCATGATCAACAGTTATGCAAAAGGGTGTTCCTACTTCGTCCATCCGTGCATATCGTCTACCAATTGTGCCGCCTTCATCATAGTATGTAGCAATACCGGCATTTCTTAGATTTTTATCTATCTCTTTTGCAACCTTGACAAGCCGTTCATCACTAATTAGAGGTAACACTCCTACTTTTATAGGGGCTACAAGTGCATTCAGTTTGAGGCGTCTGTATTCTTCCCCCTTCTTTTTTGTCTCACGATAGTTATGTTCAAGTATACAGTACAAAATTCTGTCGATACCATATGACGGTTCTATAACGTGAGGCACAAATTTTTCGCCGATTACTTTTTCCTTTGTTTCAATTATTTCATAACAATTATCTGGTATTTCCAAGGTGACGCCATCGATGTCTACGGAAATCTTTTTTGATTCTTTTACATCCATGTTTTCTAAAAGTGTTTTAATCTTACCTGCATTACCTTTAAAAAGTGGTCCAAGAACACCCATTTTCGGAACAATTTTTTTTACTTCTACTGTTCTGGGTTCGTCATACTTCCTCATTGCATACATATCCGTTCCAGAGGAATCGATATGAGCACTGAGATCATAGGCAGATCTGTCAGCTATGCCGACACATTCTACCCAACCAAACCGTTCACTGAATAATTCTGCATCCCAACATTCTTGTGCGTAATGCGCGAGTTCGTCTGGTGCATGTTTTCTGAATCTAAATTTCTTGGGATCTACACCAGCAGACATTAAAAACTCCTGTGTAATGTACATATAGTATGCAAGTGCTTGATTGTTGATTACCTTGTTTTTTACAGCCTCTCCCATTGATATTTTCATTTCTTTTTCATTATCAAAAAGATACAATTCTTTGTCTTTAACACCATTGAAGTTGTGATGAGTCTTGTCTTTAGGGTCGAAAAAAATCTCAGCCTCAGCCATGGAGAACTCTCTCATCCTTATGGTTCCCTGTCTAGGTGATACCTCATTTCGATAGCCTCGTCCAACTTGTATCACTCCAAACGGCAGTTTCTCCCGTGCATATCTATAAAGAAGATGAAAATTTGTAAATATTCCCTGTGCTGTCTCAGGTCTCAGAAAAGCAGCTCTACCTTCGCCTATGCCGATAGTTGTGGAAAACATAAGGTTTACAGGATATGGGTCTTTTAAAATGGCACCACAAGCAGGACATTTCACCTTGCCATTTTTTATCGCATCTTCTACATTTTTGCCTTCTTCTATGATACCTTCGACCTTATAAGATGTCTTACATTTTTTACAATCAACTGTAAGATCCGTAAATTCATTGACGTGTCCTGAGGCTTTCAAAACTTCATACAGCGTTATCGTTGGTGTACTTATTTCAACACAGTTGTCTTTCAATAAGTAAAAACTACGCCATAGGTTCTCTATATTCTGCTTAAGTCTAGAACCTAGTGGTCCGTAGTCATAAAAACCGGCAGCTCCTCCATATATCTCAAAAGACGGGTAAATAAAACCCCTTCTCTTTGCAAGTATCATAATTTTATCATAAACATCAAGTGGCATAAACCGATATTCTCCAGGTTACGTTTTTAACAAGAATGGATTAATGGGATTTAAAGTATGCATGCCATTAGGTCAATATCGCTGACCATGCCAATGAGCCTATCGTTGGAATCAACAATTGGTATGTGGCTAATATAATTTTTAATCATGGTATCTGCAACATCGCATACTGGTGTGTTTTTTGACGCCTTTTTCACATTTGCTATCATGACTTTTTTAACTGGAATTGAGGGTAGAGTAACTTCTGATGTTGAATAGTATAGTCTTACTGTATCACGTATTCCTTCCCATGTCCACTGATCCTCGTCATCGCCTAAACCCATGTTTAACCGTGCAATTCCTTCTTGTATGCTGCTGAGCTTAAACAGATCTCCATCAGATATGGTGCCTGTTAACTTAAGATCATCATTTAAAATTGGAAGAGCGTTTTCATTTGTAATATTAATGATCTCCATTACAATGTTTATTGGAGTTTCCTCATACACTGGAGCAATTAGATTGGAAGAATACTGATCGATGTTGTCTTCCTTTTCTAACATCGTTTTCTTAATTATATCTCTAGGACTAATGATTCCAACAAGATTGTTCTTCTTGTTTATAACTGGTAGTCCATGTATTCTATTGTCAAACAGTAACTTAGCAGCATCTTTGACATCTTGACCTTTTTTTACAAACCGAAAGTCGTCATTCATAACTAAAGCAAGTTGGTTTTCATCTGCATTTTTGAATATGTCTGCTCTTGTGACAACGCCTACGACATTTTTCGTACCTTTTTTTAAGATAGGCATACCTGAAACATTGTGTTTTGCCAGTTTATCCAGTATGTCTTTAACTGCACCGGGGACATATCCAACGACTAAATCTGTTGACATTACCTCTTCCACTTTCATATTATATCTCCCTTTGATTGCCCGAACTATATAATGCCCCTAAGTTTTCTTTATCCAATACTATAAACTCATCTGGAGAGTTGAAGTCGAGAATGTTATAATCTAGATTTAAAGCTTTCCTTGGATTGTATGTTATCATATTTAATAAATGTTCAATGGAAAATACTTCAGTCATATTCTTGACGTAGTTCAATTCGTCTAATATGTTGGGTGCATTCAACATTGCATTATCTGTTCCAAGCATTATGTCAATTCCAATCTTACTCATTAATTCTATGTTTGGTTTTAAACCAAAAAATGCATTTGAACGGGGGCACACAACAGCAGAAACGTCGTTGTCTTTAACGCAAATGAGATCTGATTCTGTGGCACAATTCATATGAATCAAAAAATCTGGTCTTAAATCAAGAATTTGATCGATATCTTCTCTGATTCGTTCACTTGCATGAATTGCAAACGTTTTTTTTCTTTTCTTGGTATGCTTTGCAATCTTTTCAATCTCTGAGTATTCCCAATCGGTTATACTGCTCAATCCTATTCCCTGGGAATTTTTTAACAAAAGATCGACTTCGTCTTTGTTATATGCTAGTTGATTTGGTCTCGACAAAATTATAGGTGAAATACTTGAATTTACTAACGCTTTTTTTAGGTGGTTTATGCCTTGTAATCCATTTTCTCTAAAATCACAAAAATGTGATATGCCTGTTTTTGTCATTTCATCAATGGACTCTCTCATCCCGTCTATTATTTCCTGATCAGAAGTCTCTTTTAACAATCTATGCTTCAATCCGTCTGGTGGTGCAACAAGATCCTCAACATTTCTTGGAAGCTTTAAGTTTCTTTTTCTTATGAAGGAATCGCCGATATGTGTATGGGCGTTTACAAGTGTTGGAACAATCAACCCTTTGTGTATTGGTTTTTTTGGAGGATTACCTTTTCCACAATCCATTATTTTATGATTTTCAACGCCCAGATATCCTCTTTTAAAACCATCTACTGCAAGGATCTCTCCTGAAACGTATTCCATCAAAATAAAGTAAATATTGAGTTGTGTTTAAAACTTACTAACCCTATTTTAATGTTTTAACCCATTCATAGACTGGCTCAACAAGTTGTTTTATGCGTTCCTTCTCTTCATTCATTGGCGATGGTTTCCAGTCATCGGCGGGCTCAAAATGAAAATCGGTCACTATGCCACTTCTCTCTTCTTTTGGTTTAAACACAATCTTAAGGGGCATACCAAATTCTGCATCCCACGGGTCAATGCCGTGAAGTTCATTTGCGATGGCCACTTTGCTATCTCCAATGACAGCGTAAACTAGCACGATGGGCAATCTTTTTAGTGATGATTTGCCACTCCATCCTGCAATGGTCCATGTGTGTACTTTTGCTGTAAGTGGCATCTCCACCCATTCGGTTTTTTCAAGGTTGCAATCGAGATTCCAGCAGTGTGTTCGAACTGGTACCCATGTATCGCCGCATTTGGGGCATCTTGTCCCCCAGATCTTTCCCTCAAGCAATCCTTTGAAAAACTTGCTGTTCCATCCATGTCTAATGGTGTATAGCTGATCATAATGGAGGAATTGGTTCATTGTGTTTCCATCTTCAGAGATTTCATGGCCAATAAAAGCAAGCCCTGTTTCTTTAACGTCTTTAGGTCTATAGTTTTTCTTTTCTGTGAAATTTGGCGTCTCGGCAAACTTCTTTCTTTTTTTAGTAACTGTTCCTCCGCCCATTTTTAGTGCCTCCTTAAAATAAAGTTAGAAATACTCGTTCCTGTGCCAGCATGGCTATTGATTATCCCACATTCTGCATCAGGCACCTCAGTTTTTTTACTAAGATGCTTCTTTGGAATAAGATCTGACAGCTGATAGAAACCTTCAATTGTACTCATAATCCCAGTGGCCCCGACAGGATGTCCATAACCCATCAAACCTCCGCCAGGATTCATTGGTATCTTACCATGCATATGTGTTTGTTCATTACGTAAAAATTGGGCCATGTTATCAGCATTTGCTAAACCCAGAGCCTTGTAAATTTGTGCTTCGGAAGTAGAAAAAGCATCATGTATTTCACCAAAATCGATTTCTTTTAACGGGTTATTTATACCAGCCATCTTGTAGGCTTTTTCAGCTGAATGTCTACACGCGCCGAATTCTGTCATCCCTGGATACCCTTTACCATAGCGTTCAGTCCAGCCCGGGAAGTTCAGTCGATCGCCAGCACGAATGGTGCAACTAGAAAGTCCCATACCATCAATTGTGACATAACCATCTGGATTAATTTTTTTAGCATATTCTTCGCTACAAACTAGAAGGAATGCCACTCCACGTGACATGAGGCAGCAGTCATATTTCTTGATTGGATAAGAAATCAATCTTGATTTCATAACATCATCAACAGTGATATACCGGTGTTCATTCCTGTACCACTGGGCCTTTGGATTATCCATAGCATTGTTTCTGTTTTTAGCGCCAATCGTTGCGACATCTTCCTCAGAGACTTTGTTGTCTTTCATCCATTTGTTTGCCATCGCAGCATAATAAATGGGATAGATTCCACCAACAAGGAGCTCATATCGTATATCGGATGCTAAGGCAATGAATTCACTCCCTTGTGATTGTGATACCGAATCCATGGTTTCCCAACCAATAACGCCGACAACGTCATGCTGACCAGACATTACTGCAAGAGCTGCAGCATACAATGCCGATCCGCCGGTATTGCCACCGTTTTCAACCCGATAATGTGGAACTCCTACAAGTCCTAGATGATCATGGATAATCCATTCAGAACAAAGTTGATGTCCAAAATGTACAGAGAAATGAGAATAAATCATTAGGTCGAGATCTCTCATAGAAAAATCAGGTATGTCCTTTTGAGTCTCTTTTATACACTCTGCTGCTCCGCCTTCAATGCTTTCAAAACCAGTTGGACCGTAATCAAATGGAGTAGTAGCCCCACCTACTATACATACTTTTCTTGACATATCATTTCACCTCTTTTCGTCATGAGACTAAAAAAGTTTTTTATGAAATCCCCTGTCTCACTGGTAGGTATAATATAGAGGCCATTGAAAAATGTTTTTGTTTTTCGTTTATTGCCGAAGTATGCTAATGGCTAAATAGCATTTTTTATTTCTTCAATTGCTTTTTGATTTTCTACTGATGAAGTATCGCTGACTTCTTTTCCAAGGAATGTTGATTTAATAATCCTCCTTACAATTTTTGCAGATCGTGTCTTAGGCAGATCCTTTACAAACTTAATGTCACGTGGTTTCAGTGTTTTTCCCATTATTTTTACAACTTGCCCTTTAAGTTCCGTCCTTAAATGTTCATCTGGCTTGTAATCTGGGTTTAAGACAACGAAGCAAACGATATCCTCGCCCTTTATTTTATCAGGCACACCTATTGTTGCAGCTTCTGATACAGCAGGATGTTCGATAAGCGCAGCTTCAATCTCGGCAGGTCCTGTTCGCCTTCCAGCTATTTTGATTGTATCATCGCTTCTTCCATGAAGAGACCAAAAACCGTCTTCGTCTATGAAGGCCCAGTCTCCATGATACCATATATTGGGCCACTTGGACCAATATGTTTGAATGTACCGATCTGGTTCATTCCAGAATCCCCGAGTCATTGACGGTGCAGGTTTTTTCGCTACAAGGTGCCCCATCTTTCCTCTTACCGGTTTCCCGTTATCATCGAAAACATCGACGTCCATGCCTAAACCAGGTCCACGTAGCGTACAAGGTTTAAGCGACGTGATTGGGAGGGGAGATAGAAAACAGCCTACAATTTCTGTCCCTCCAGAGATATTTATAATCGGGATTTTTTTGTTACCAATTTTTTCAAAAAACCAATTCCATGAATCTGGATCCCAAGGTTCGCCAGTAGAACCCAACATCCTTAATGAGCTAAGATCATGTTTCTTAACCCATTCATCACCATATGTCATAAGTAAACGAATAGCGGTCGGTGAAATGCCAAATGTCGTTATTTTATGTTTTTCAATGAGCT
>Ga0075123_10001154_pt1 | contig 13444 bp, 12 predicted proteins | sample AntAceMetag02UKX_FD_69808 | JGI IMG/M metagenome (GOLD analysis project Ga0075123, IMG submission 69808) | Saline lake microbial communities from Ace Lake, Antarctica - Antarctic Ace Lake Metagenome 02UKX | ecosystem: Environmental > Aquatic > Non-marine Saline and Alkaline > Saline | place... | reverse complement strand
TCAAAGCCTCAAATTACACCAAAACCACTTTCTTTGTTGCCAAATTCATCTCTACTACGAATAACCATCACTTACTCGACTTCCGTTGCTAAAATCTCACTCATTTTGCAGAAGCCTTATTTGAGTTTCTTAACCAACCACAAACAAGTCGCCGCCAAACCCGAAATTATTCAAGAATTTTAGCCCTTATTGGCCAAAAAAACCGCTGCTTTTCCTTTTAACCCATTAAAATCCGGACAGACACCTCACGGTTGCCCGGGATAGAACCATACCGCTAATATAGATGCCGGAATTGCGATTTTGTTACAGAAAAAATTGTGGGAAATGTGAAATGTCCGCCGCTACCGGCCGTACCATTGCTGGGCGTCGCGGTAGGTCTGGATCGTCAGGGAAATCATTTTGCTCACAGAGTGGTTCTTGCGAACGTGCTGCTGGGCCCCCTCGGCTAATTGTCTTGCGATTTCCCGCCTGTCGAAAAGTCGCTGCAAAGCAGCCATGATGCTAAGCTCATCGCCGGGATCGAATATCACCGACGTTTCGCCGTCAATAATCAAATCATCGACCCCGCCCTTACACGCTGCCACGGCCGTCCCCACGCTCATCGCCTCCAGCAGCATCGCATCGAAACTCCGCTTCGGCTGCGGCAAAATAAAAATATCCCCTGCATCCAGAAACGAACGCCACGGCGATAATCTTGGAACGATTGTCACTATCTGCGAAAGCCCCAAAGCACCCAACATCTTGCGAAGCTGTCTTTCCGCCCGCCCCTGGCCGATCACCACTAACATGAATTCATACCCGTCAATCACTAAGTGCCTGACAGCGCTGAACAAATTCTCAAAATCACGCACATCGTTAAAAGGATGCGCCACGACCATGGAAGGTAGCGCGGAAAGATTAGAAAAACAGCACGCTTGATCTTCGGCAAACGTGCCGATGTTTATATGCTTGATTCGCCCGGCCAGACCCGGATGAATTTTTTCCAGGTTCTTGGCGATACTTTCGGCAGGGACAATTATCTTGGCGCAGCGTCCCGATGAAACAGAAAATGTGTCTGTTCTTTTCTGGCAGACAAAGTGTTTCCAGCGAGTCTGTATCGAGTTCACCGACTGCACATAAGGCAGGTTCAGACGCTTTGAGAGTCTTCTCGTAAGTCTGGCTTTAGTCTCGCAAAGGCTGTGCATAACGGTGGGCTTGAACCTGGCGAGACGCTCGATGAGCATATTGCGGTTGCGACGGCCCGTCAGCGGAAGATTGATCAGCGGGTGACGGATAACTTCCACCGAGGGCGAAACGATCTGGTCCACATCGCAGCCCGGCGGACAAACCAACGCCGCCGGAATCGATTCTTCCGCCAATCCGACCAGAAGATGCCGCAGCATGATCGAATAATCTTTGACAACGCGCTTTGAAACAATCAAAGCAGGTCGAAGCGGCCGTTTTTCCACAACCGCAGATGACAAATCCTTTTGCTCGTCGCTCATAACTATATATTATAGCAAAATCCGCCCCGGATGGCAAACTACCTCCTGGATGCTCGATGCTCGGGGGCTTGATTTACCGCGGAGACCGCCAAGGACGCGGAGATTTTTATTTGGCTTTTCCCCTTCTTTTGTGTTATTTTCTGTGCGTAAAGGCGTGACGCACCCATGAGCGGAAACAACACGCCCCCCTTGGGGTCCCTTGGGGGAGATACGCTTCACAGCCTGTCCTGAGCGCAGTCGAAGGAAGATACGAAATTGTCTTGCGAATTTGTGGGTTGATAATGAAATGTAGGGCGCAAAAAATAGGTGACCCCTCGGAGGCAAGCTGTCCCTAGTTTTGCCCGGAATAGGGAGTTGGAGATGCCATGAACCAACGAGAGATTTTTGAGGAATTCAAGCGTGCGTACGAATTTGAGCATGAGCGCAAAGACGCGCTGAACTCTCGTTTTGGGCTTGTTTTGACACCTCTGGTGCTTATAATTGGAGCAGCGGTGTATTTTATCAATAACATACGGTGGACGCCTGTAAGTAGCATAAAGATTGTTTTTTTTATTCTACTAACGGTGCTGCTTATAATTCTCGGATTTGCTTTTTACTATCTACTTCGATGTTTAATTCTTTATAAATACCGGTATATAGCAAGGCCACATCTAATAGAAAAGTATGTTGACGAATTGGAGGAATATAACAAAAGTTCGGACAAGAAGGTGGACATAGAAGAAAAGCTTGAAGACTACTTTAGGTCACAATACGTTGGTGCTGCGTCTATGAACAGGGGTAACAATAAGATAAAGAATGGGTATTTCATACGGGCGTTAATAGCTGTTTTTCTTGGCTCGATTTGCGTAGTGGCATCAGCCGTGCCATTTTACGCACTAAAAGCAAATGAAACAAATGACATTGTTTATGTAAATGTGAAGAACTTTTCGGAGATTGCTAAGATGATGATTATAGATGAAGAAAAGTCATTCTTTGAGAAACCAGTGAACGGTGACTCAGATCCAGAACCAGTTGAACCAACGCCGCCACCTCCTGAGGATATTAACGAGGCGGATGTTAATGATTCTGGCATTGAGAAAAAAGCAGATCAGGGTGAGTAACACGCGTTGATACTGTAAACTTGTATGCAGATTCGAAATTATTCTGGGCTAAGTACCAGATGGCGGCTAAGTGTCTTTGGGCAGAATTAAGAAACTATGAAAGCCGGATAGCGTGTACAACTTGTTTTCACACGCGGAATCTGTATTGCTGACAACAAGTGTTGTATATTATTATGTTAGACTTGGGAGGAAAATAGTAGTGGGAAATTCTTATCCCAGAAGAGCAGCCACAGAGGCTAGGTTGCTTAAGCGATCATGTGAGTCTCTCATTGGCATTTGTGCTGGACTTCTAGCTGACAATAAATTGAATGATGAGGAAATTTGTTTTCTCAACACTTGGCTTGCAGACAACGAAAGCTTGGCAACAACTTGGCCGGGCGAGGTGGTCTATGAGCGGGTGCGTGAGGTCCTTTCTGATGGAATTATCACTGAAGAAGAACGTGAGTATTTAAAACAGACCTTATCTGATCTTATCGGTGGTACTCTACAAGATAGCGGAGCCACTTCTGGTTTGTCTACAACTCTCCCTATTAATGATGTTGATTTGATTAAAATTAAAGGTAACTCGTTTTGCTTTACAGGAAATTTCCTCTTCGGCACGCGAAAGGCTTGTGAACGTGCAATTGATGAAAGAGAAGGAGCTATAAGCCCTAGGATTCGAACAGATCTAGACTATCTTGTGATCGGATCATTAGCCAGTCGTGAATGGGCCCATACAAGTCATGGCCGAAAAATTGAAAAAGCTATGGAATATAAAAAGAAAGGCTATCCCATTACGATCATTAGTGAAGAACAATGGGTTCAATATCTATAAGCATGGTAGCCCATGCAACTTGTTTGCACATGCTGAATCATCGAATAAAGAGGACAGGCGGTTTCGCCATAGGCGGATAAATATTGAACAAGCAATGGGAATAACTCGCCCCTTGCGTAAAAAAACTACATGAGGTGTCGTAAAGGATTTGCGTAGCGAAAATAGATGAAACAAGGCTGGATTAATATAGATTCTGAATTTACTTCGCCAATGCGGAAAATGAATGAAAAAAACAGAAACATGTATCTATTGTAGTATTTCTTTTAATCCAGCTAAGGGTGCGGGAGACCACGTCCTATCTGTTCAGTTAGGGGAATTCAAAAACGGACCCCGTTTTCGTAGAATCTGCACCTCATGCAACAATAATATTGGTAGATCTGAACAGCAATTGCTATCGTGTGGGCCAGAAAGTTTTTTCCGGGACATTGTTAATCCCAGGATTCCTCCAAGAAGGCAAAGGGGCCGTTCCCGAGTTAAAGCAGCAATGGGAATTCCGGCCCCCCAGTCTACGATTGATCATGGTGATCATCGGGAGCTAGTAAGGAGATCAAGAGATAATCCGACGGATGTATTTCCAGTGGACCATATTGTAATACATGACGATCAAGGCGAAGAGTACTTTATAGAAATGTTTATCGCGATGCGTCCTGAACAATTAAAGGAGTGTGTGAAAAAGCGTGGTATAAATAAAATTGATAAGATATGGTTTCATTGCGACATGGTGCATGAGCTTAAGTTTCAGCAACTTCTTAAGGCTGTGTGGCCAAAAGCAAAAATGTTTAATTTACCTGTAAGAGAGGCAGGAGTTACGCAGATTGAAGGATGTATAACATTTAAGGCAAACGATCACTACTTCAGATCGCTTGCAAAGATAGCGTTCCACTATTACTTGATCTATACCCGCCGTGGTTTTCGTGGCGATGAACCATGTTTTAAACCAATTCGTGATTTTATTATGAATGGCGGAAATGAAAAAGCTATTTTTGGGCATGCTGGTCCGAAATTCGTTATGCCATTTGGCAAGATTCCTTCAGGTGGCGTTATAACACCCACGCAGTGGTGTCATATAATAGCTGCTGAGGAGACAGATCAAATAGCACTTGTCTATCTTCAATTATTTGTAGGTCCCGGTTGCGTCCCTCAATCTCATTATATCAAATTGGCAGACATTAATAGTAAAATCTTCGTACCATATTCAACGTGGGGACACGTTTATTTGTACGACAGATCACAGGAATCCGATCGCTATGCAGGAGAAGTTCATGAGGCACAAATAACAAGAATACAATAGGACAATTAGGCAACTAATTAAAAAGGAAAATTCAACCTGCCCAAAAAATTCCTTTCCTGCGGCTTCAGCGACCTCCGCGGTAAAAAAATTATCCCCTTGCTTTTTATCCGAAATTATGTTATAATACCCCCAGTTGGCACTTGTCCGCCATAGCCTTGTGCGACGGCGGAAGAAGGCAAACGCCAATCCGTCAGCAGGCGGACACAACGTAGCGTGCGATCAATCGCACCAATTATAGGAGAGCCAAAACCCAATGACGCCCCCGGCCCAATCACCAACAACCACTATTCACGAGATACGCCCCCCGAGAGGAGTTTACACTGAGTTTATCGAAGTGAAGTACGAATTCTTACGTACGAAAAAATAACCTTTTTATGCAAAACAAAGCCAAATCCCAAAAACCCGAAATGAGCCTAACGCCAGTTAAAATAAAGGATTATGAAAAAAAGACACTTGGTGAACGCGGGAAAAACAAACCCAAAACAAACCCAAACAAACCCAAAACAAACCCAAACAAAGCCAAAACAAACCCAAACAAACCCAAAACAAAGCCAATAAAATGCTGCTGCGCTGCTGGCAATGCCGCATCGTCGGCCGTTATTCTTCGGTTTTGTCGAACAGGTCAGGTTGGTCTTTTGGGGATTTTTTGGTTTTTGGTTTTAGGCCGAGATGGGCTCTGGCCTGGTTTGTTATTTCTCGGCCTCTTTTTGTTCTTCTCAGGAATCCTCTTTGCAGGAGGTAGGGTTCTACTACGTCTTCGAGGGTGTCCCTTTCTTCTCCTAATGTTGCTGCGATTGCGTCTATTCCTGCGGGGCCACCGTCGTATACGTTTACGAGGGCGCGTAGGAATGCTCGGTCGAGTTCGTCCAGGCCCGACGGGTCAATCTGCTCCATTTTCAGGGCGCTTACCACTATTGGCCCGCTCAGGATTCCGGAGCCTTTTACCTGTGCGTAGTCGCGAACCCGCTTTAGCAGTCGATTGGCTACGCGGGGGGTTCCGCGGGAGCGGTCGGCGATCATTTCGAGGGTTCCGTCTTCGTGTTTTAACTGGAGCAGTCCGGCCGACCTTCTTAGTATTTCGGTCAGCTCTTCGGCGCTGTAAAAATCTACGTGGTATAGCATTCCGAATCGGCTGCGAAGCGGGGCACTTAGCAGGCCCGCTCTTGTGGTTGCGCCGATTAGGGTGAAGCGCTTTAGGGGGAAATTTATTGTTTTTGCGTGCAGGCCGGAATCGACTGTGAAATCGACTTTGAAATCTTCCATGGCCGGGTAAATGAATTCCTCGACGGGTGTGCTGAGGCGGTGTATCTCGTCGATGAAGAGTATGTCGCCTGTGTTTACGTTGCTGAGCAGGCCCATTACGTCGCCTTGTTTGACGAGGGCGGGGCCGGAGGAGCATCTTATGTTTGCGCCCATTTCGTTTGCGACGACGTGGGCGAGGGTAGTTTTTCCGAGGCCGGGCGGGCCGTAGAAGAGGATGTGCTCGAGGGGTTCGGATCGCTGTTTGGCTGCGGCGATTGCGATCAGGAGCTTTTCCTTTACGTTAGGCTGGCCTATGCATTCGGTTATGTATTTGGGGCGCAGTGAGACGTTGAAGCTTTCTTCCTGCTCATTCAGTGATTGTGCGGTTATGATTCTGTTTACAGCCATAGTTTAGTCTTTGGTCTTAATTTCAGACTTCTACTCCCTGTTTTAATCTGTATACGAGAGGCACGAGCGCCTCGGCGGTGGTTATGTCGGGGTGTTTCTGGCAGGCCAATTCTATCAGTTCCATTGATTCGTTTCTTTTTTCACCCCATGCAATCAGTATTTCCAGCGCTTCTGTCTGGAATGGTGTGAAGTGGACCTGTTCGGGGCCGGCCGGTTCTGCGCCGACGGCGTAGGCCTCCAGCTTGCCTTTTAGTTCGGCGATGATTTGCTGGGACATTCTTTTGCCTACGCTCGGTAGTGACATCAGCGTTTTTTCGTCGCCGTTTTCTATTGCGGCTGCGATTGTGCCGATTGGGATGCTGAGGGATTTTAGACCTTTTTTTATTCCCATTCCTTTTACGCTTGTGTACTTTTTGAAGAAATCTCTTTCACCGGCGCTTAGGAATCCGACCATTCGTGGTATTAGGTTGCCGCCGCCGGGGGTTCCTTCGTAATATTCCATTGTGCAGAGTGCGACGTCGGTTCCGATTTTGCCTGCGAGGGCGTTGACGCAATAGTTAGGGAGCATGACTTCGTAGGCGATCTGGCCGACCTGGACGAGGCCGGCGTCGGTGTCGAGCTTTACGAGTTTTCCTTCGATCCTTGCTATCATGCTTTGTTTATCTCACAGCAGGGCGGTTGTTTTTATCGAGTTTGCACAGCACAGGGCTGCTCCTATCGCGTCGGCGACGTCGTTTGGCTCGGGCAGTTCGGGCAGGGCGAGTATTGTCTGAATCGATCTTTGCATCTGTTCTTTCGAGGCCCTTCCGTTTCCTGTTGTCGATTTTTTTATCCTTGTGGCGCTGAAGCTTTTTACTTCGATGTTTGCTTCGGCACAGCGTTGTAATATAACGCCTCTTGCGTGTCCCATCAATATTGCTGTTTTGGGGTGGGCGTAATGTGAGTAAAGTTGCTCTATTGCTACGATGTCGGGTTTTAATCTTTCGAGCAGTGACTCGGCGTCTTTTGCAATCTGGTCGAGTCTTGTTTCGAGGGCGGCATCGGCGGCAGTCTGGAATACGCCTGCTTCGATTAGCTTTTCAGCCGCCTGGTCTGTTTCGACGAGGGCGTAGCCGCAGGTTTGCAGGCCCGGGTCTATGCCGAGGATTCTCATTTTTTTCTCCAAGCCGTTTCGCCGGGTTTATCTTCGAGTACGATTCCGGCGGCGTCGAGTTTGTCTCGAATGTCGTCGGCGGCGGCAAAGTCTTTTTGTTTGCGTGCCTGGTTTCGCTGGTCTATCAAGACGCCGACAAGCTTATCGATGATTTCTTCGCCGCCGCCTTCGCTTTCGGGATATTCTTCTTTTACTATGCCGAGGCATTCGCCTCCGAGGCGGTCGAACAGGACGTCAATTGTGTTCAGTGTGGTTGCGGTTGCTTTAGCTTCTTCGAGCAGTTTGTTGGTCAGCCGCACGAGTTCGAATATGACTGACAGTGCAACGGCGGTGTTGAGGTCGTCGTTCATTGCGGCTTCGAATTTTTCTCGCAGTTGCTTTAGTTGCTTTGCGACTTCTTCGTCGAGTTCGCCGGGAGCAGCTTTGGTCATTTGTTTTCGCAGGGCCTTTACGGTTTCGGTTATTTTTTGATAGCCGCTCTGGGCTGCGAATAGTGCGGGGTCTGAGAAATCGAGTGGGCTTCGGTAGTGGCTGTTTAGGACCAATTGTCTGACCGCGATGGGGTCGTAGTGTCTGGTTAGTCTTTCGTGGGTGCCTGAGAAGGCCTGTTTCAGCGTGATGAAATTGTTGAGGCTCTTGCCCATTTTCTGGCTGTCGACAGTGACCATGTTGTTGTGCATCCAGTAGCGGACGAACTGTACTCCGTTTGCGGCTTCTGACTGTGCGATTTCGCACTCGTGGTGTGGGAACTGGTTTTCGAGTCCTCCGCCGTGTATGTCGATGGTCTTGCCGAGGTATTTCATGCTCATTACCGAGCATTCGAGATGCCAACCGGGATAGCCCATGCCCCAGGGGCTTGGCCACTGCATTATGTGGTTTGGCTCGGCTTTTTTCCAGAGGGCGAAATCGACGGGTTCTTTTTTTTCGGGTGAAACGGCCACTCGTGCGCCTTCCCGCATTTCCTCGACGTTTCTGCCGGAGAGCTTACCGTATTCCTTGAATTTTGAGACTTCGAAATATACCGAGCCGTTGACTTTGTATGCGTAGCCTTTTTCGAGGAGTTTGGCGACGAGTTCGATTTGTTCGGTGATGTGTCCGCTGGCTCGGGGGCTGATGTCTGGGCGGAGGCAGTTTAGCTGGTCCATGTCGGAGAAGAAGCTGGCGGTGTAATACTCGGCCAGGGCCATTGGATGTTTCTGTTCTTTTTTTGCGGCGACGACGAGTTTGTCTTCGCCTTCGTCGGCGTCGTCGGTGAGGTGGCCTACGTCGGTTATGTTCTGGACGTATGTCACGGAGTATCCGAGATAGCGAAGGTAGCGGACGAGGATGTCAAAGCTTATGTAGCTTTTTGCGTGGCCGAGGTGGGCGTGCCCGTAGACGGTTGGTCCGCAGACGTATATACCGACTCGGTCCTTTTCCAACGGTTCGAATTCTTCCTTCTTTCGCGTCAGGCTGTTGTGAACGTTCAATCCCATTTTTCAAATGCCTTTACCAAGAATTTTTTTACAATCACAGTCACTGTCTACTTCTGACAGGTGCTCCAAAAAACGACGGTCTTTAGAGTGTTCTTTTGTATTTTTTTTTCAGCAGTGTTATTGCGGTTGCGGCGATTGCGTCGCCTGCACCTATGTCACCGAGTCCTTCGTTTGTTTTTGCCTTAACGTTTACTACGCCGAAATCGATTCCGAGCAGGCTGGCGATGCACCTTTTCATTTGTCCCTTGAAAGGGGTGAGTTTTGGCTCTTCTGCGTGAATTATGACGTCGACGTTGGCTATGTCCCATTCTTTTTCTTCGAGTATTTCTTTTACTATCACGAGAAGCTCTTTGCTGTCGATATCTTTGAACTGCGGGTCGTTGTCGGGAAACAAATCGCCTATATCTCCCATTGCGGCGGCTCCGAGTAGTGCATCGATTACGGCGTGTATTCCGACATCGCCGTCGCTGTGGCCGGCCAGGCCCATTGGATGGGGGACGTATACTCCGCAGAGCATGAGCTTTCTGTCGCCGACAAGTTCGTGTATGTCGGTTCCGATTCCGCTTCTATATTCGGGCTTTGGTCTTTCTATCACAGTATTCCCTTTGTGCTGGGGACATCGTCGCCGACGATTTTTACTGCTGCTGCGAGCGACTGGCCGAGGGCTTTGAAAATCGCCTCGGCGATGTGATGGCTGTTTGTGCCGTAGGCGACGTTAATGTGCAGATTAAATTTACCTTCGTTTGCGAAGCTGCGGACCATCTCTTCGAGGCACTCGACGTCGAAGTCGCCGATTTTGTCGGTTCGATAGTCGGCGTTGTAAACGCAACTCGGTCTGCCCGACAAATCTACGCTGACGTTGGCGAGGGCATCTTCCATCGGGACGGAACTGTGGCCGTAACGGGCGATGCCCTTTTTATCGCCGAGGGCCTTGGTGAGGCATTGGCCGAGGCATATTGCAATATCTTCAACGGTATGGTGGGCGTCGACATCCAGGTCGCCTTTGGCTTTGACGACCATGTCTATTTTGCCGTGTTTGCTGAGGTGTGTGAGCATGTGGTCGAGGAAGCCGATTCCTGTGTCGATTTCGTATTTGCCGACGCCGTCGAGATTGAGTTCGAGGGTGACATCGGTCTCTTTGGTCTTTCTTTGAATTTGAGCGGTTCTGGTTTCCATGAGAATATCCTTATCCTTACAAGATTTCTTTCAACGCCAAAATGACTGTGTCGTTTTGCTTTTCGGTCCCGACGGTGATTCTTAGTTTGTCATCGAGGCCGGGCAAGTCGAAATACCTGACGTATATATTGCGTTGTAGTAGTTTATCATAAATATCACCTGCGTTGCAGGCGATGCATCTGGCGAGTACGAAATTGGCATGGCTGGTGGGCACTTCGAATCCCAGGGCCCTCAGTTGCGCGGTCAATAGTTCACGGGCGGCCTTTATCTTTTTGATATTTGTCAGGAAATAATCCTCGTCTTTTACGGCGGCGGCGGCCAGGGCGATTGCTACTGCATCTACGTTGTACGAATCCTTGACTTTCATGAGTCCTTCGATCAGGGCGGGATTTGCCATTGCGTATCCGAACCTGAGGCCTGCGAGGGAGTATCCTTTGCTCATTGAACGAAGTATTATGACGTTGTCGAAGCTCTTGACGAGGCTGACGCAACTGTCCGGCGCGAAATCGACATACGCTTCGTCGACGAGCAATACGCCGGTGATTTCGTCTGCCAGTGAGGCCAGTTCATCGACGCTTATGAAGCTGCCGCTTGGGGCGTTGGGGTTGCAGACGATGGTTAGGGCGGCTTCGGTTTTGATCAGCCTGGGTGGCAGATTGAATTCAGTGTCGAAAGGGATCTCGACGGCGGGGCAATTCTGCAGGTTTGCGAGTACCGGGTATAGCGAGTATGTTGGGACGGGATATGCGACGGGGCGGTTTTCGTCGCAGAAAGCTCTAAAGGCCATAGTGAGCAGGTCGTCGCCGCCGTTGCAGCATAGGATGTTGGCGGGTTTTAGGCCGGTGAGTTTTGCTGCGGCGTTTTTGAAGGCTGTTCCCAGCGGGTCGGGATATCTGCGAAGCTGCTCGCAGCCGATATCTGCGAGGGCCTTCATCACGGCCGGCGATGGTGGATAGGGATTCTCATTGGTATTGAGCTTGATGACGTCGGTATTGTCCGGCTGAAATCCCGGTGTGTAACCGGCGACTTTATCAATATTTTTTCGAAACAAGCTCATGAGTAGTCTGCAACCTTTCTGAAAGTTAAGATTATACGGTTTTTGGTGAGAAGTGAAAGATAAGATTTTTGCGGCGGCGGGCGGGATTTTGTGTTTTATTGCGTTTGGGGGTGTTTTTTGGGGTAGGGGTGGTTGTTATTTGTCTTTGGCGGCAACGGCCTTGTTTCTTTCTTCTGCGGCCTTTTCTTTTATCGCCCGGGCTTTCATCATTTCGGCTTCGGCTTTTGCTTTTTCTGCTTCGGCCCTTGCTTTTTCGATTTCCGCTTTTAGTTTGGCGGTCTGAGCTTTGGCGAGTTCCGCTTGTGCCGAGGCCCTGGCGGCTTCGGCGTGCAACGTTTGGTTTTTGGCTCGTGACCATGTGTTTGTGTTTTGGGTGCGGTTTACTGTTTCAAAGCGGTTGGGCTGGAGTTGCTGCAATTTCATGTCGAGGCTCTGCTGGAGTGAATCGAGGCCGAGGGGGTCGGTGTTTGTTCCTTGTCGGTCGGGTTGCCTGTATTGCTTGTATTGCTCGGGTTGCACTGGTTGCTGGTATTGCTCTGGTTTGTCTGGTTGGAGCACAGGTGCATGTTTTCTGCGAATCTCATCGAGGACGACTTTGTTTGGTCTTCCGCCTGTTGAAATTGTGGGCGTTAGTATGAATATTGTCTCTGTGGCTCTTTGCTCATAATCCTTGCTTGAAAAGAGTGCTCCGATTGCGGGAATATCCTTTAGGAAAGGTACTCCCCTGACGACGGCATGCTCTTCTGACTTTCTTATGCCTCCGATGACGAGGCTCTGGCCATGCCTGATGCGGTTTTCCTTGTTGTAAATCTGGCGTTTTGAGACGATTCGTATTTGTTTTACACCTTCTGGTATGTTCTTCGAGCCTATGAGAGCAGTTGTTTCGAGGCCGATGTATCCGTCGGCGAAGACATGGGGGGTGATTTCGAGTGCGTCTACGACATCGACGTAGTCGGTTCGCGTTTCGACAAAGCCGTCGCGGTCTCTGAGGGATATCTTTTCGAGGGGGACCATTTCGGATGACTCGATCCTTGCCTTTTGGCCGTTTACGACCTCCAGTGAGGGATTCATGAGGATTTTGAGATATCCTTTTGACTCGAGCAGGTCCACGAGGGCGAGGAAATCGTGTTTTTTGTTGAAATATCCAACTTTAAGGCCCATTTTTGCGCGGGCGACCTCCCTTAATGAGGCTCCCGGGAAAGCTGGGAGGAAAGGAATGTTGCCTGATTGTTCCTGTATTAGTTCGAGAACGTCAGCTCCGAAAAGCTTTGCCGAACCTCCTGCGGTTATGCTTTCTCCCAACAAATCTCCAATTTCGAGTGTTGTCTCTCGGTCGAGTGTCTTGTCTGCGTAAATCTCCGATATGAGGCAGTCTATTCTGACCTGTATTGGGGCGACATCGACCATATCGAGGAATTGAAGAACTGCGTCGACGTCGTTTCTTGTCGGACACCTGACAATCAACTGGTTTGTTGCGGGACTGCTGCTGACGGTGTAGTCGGCGGTGGTTGTTGATTTTCCTTTCTCGTTGAAGAGTTTGTGTGCGAACTGTTCGTTTACCATATTCTTGAGTGCATCTGAGAGATGGTGCTTACAGAAATAGAAGAGCTTCCACTCTTCTGCTCCTCCTACTATCTGCTTGACCATCCTTGGCGGTGCGGTGTAGACAGGAGGCATGTCGACGTTCAGGTTTTTGGCGGGCTTTATTCTGCTTACCTCTCGTCTGATCATGTCGGATTGAAGTTCGGTGGATTTTTGCTCAAAGGCCTCCCCGCAGCCGCCAACGAGCAGCATAAGCGCAACAGCCATCGTAGCGGCCAATGGCCGGGAGCGGGCGATTAGTGGACTTTTTATGTCCATATTTTTTAAGACTCTGATTAAAAAACGCACCGATTGTGACTATATTTACAAATTACAGATGTTACCGCTCACGCGCGAGAGATCACCCAATAACAAAGCCACATATTTTTTTTATCGGCAGTCGAGTTGTAATCGAATGAATTTATTCGATTCTGTCGCGAACAGCCGAACGATCAGGTTCAATCACTCCTGCTGATTCCTGTCTGTCACTATCAACCAACTTATACAATCCTTGCTGCTCCTACCTATCTCACCTCCGGGGGTCTGATATTGAATCATCAGATACCAATTGTCTCTCAGTTGCTATGACGCGGAGTCGGGCGGTTTTTTTGCAAAAATTAAGTAGAAACTCTCAAAAAATGCGCGGCCAAGTGGGGGGCGAGC
>Ga0075123_10001148_pt1 | contig 13478 bp, 9 predicted proteins | sample AntAceMetag02UKX_FD_69808 | JGI IMG/M metagenome (GOLD analysis project Ga0075123, IMG submission 69808) | Saline lake microbial communities from Ace Lake, Antarctica - Antarctic Ace Lake Metagenome 02UKX | ecosystem: Environmental > Aquatic > Non-marine Saline and Alkaline > Saline | place... | reverse complement strand
TGGTTGCATCCTGCTGAGCTTTTTTCATTAACATTTCTGCTCGCTGCTCATTGCTCTGAAGGAGCATCCGGTAGCGGGTTTCATTATAGGCGTATTCTTCTACGGGGATTGAGGGTTCTTTGGAGTCGACCGAGAGAGGATTCTCACCCTGTAACGCCAGATCAGGGTTATAGCGGTAAAGCGGCCATACGCCGGATTTAGCTGCCAATTTTTGCTGCTTTAAGCCAAGTTTCATATCAATACCATGGGCAATGCAGTGTGAGTAGGCGATGATCAGGGATGGCCCATCATAAGCTTCTGCCTCGATGAATGCCTGCAGTGTTTGACGGTCGCTGGCACCCATTGCCACCTGGGCGACGTAAACATAGCCGTAGGACATAGCCATCATCCCCAGGTCTTTCCTGGGTAGGTCTTTACCATTGGCAGCGAATTTAGCAACTGCTGCCCGTGGGGTTGCTTTGGAGGCTTGTCCGCCTGTGTTAGAGTAGACAGCGGTATCAAGGACAAGCACATTCACATTACGACCTGATGCGAGGACATGGTCCAGACCACCGTAACCGATGTCGTATGCCCAACCGTCGCCACCGAGGATCCAGACACACTTCTTTACGAGGTAATCCGCGATAGAGAGGAGGTTGCGGGCAGCCGGGTTATCCAATTTCTCGAGTTTACCCTTAAGTTCTTCTACCCGATTACGTTGAGCTTCGATATCTGCTTCAGTTGTCTGAACATCGCTCAGGATTCCATCTGCCAAGTCTTTACCGACCTTGCCTGAGAGTTTCGACAGGAGTTCTTTAGCAAATTCGTTGAATTTATCAATCGTCAAACGCATCCCCAGGCCGAATTCTGCATTGTCCTCAAAGAGGGAATTTGACCAGGCTGGGCCGCGCCCATCCGCATTGAAGGTATATGGTGTGGTCGGCAGGTTGCCGCCATAGATCGATGAACAGCCGGTCGCATTAGCGATGACCATCCGGTCACCGAACAGCTGAGTAACCAGTTTGATGTAGGGTGTCTCGCCGCAGCCCGGGCAGGCGCCTGAGAACTCGAATAGAGGCTCTAGGAGTTGTGAGTTCTTGACGGTGTTCGGTGAGAAACTCTTGCGGTCGGGGTTGGGAAGCGCTTTGAAGAACGACCAGTTCTCGGATTCCTGTTTGCGCAGAGGCGGTTGGGGTTCCATGTTGATCGCCTTGCGTCCGGGGTTTTCTCGGTCCTTGCCGGGGCAGTTCTCAACGCACATACCGCAGCCGGTGCAGTCTTCTGGCGCAACCTGGACGGTAAATGCCCACCCATCCCGGAACTCCCGGAATTTTGAATCGGTGGATTTGAAGGTCTCTGGCGCATTTTCGAGTTCAGATTTTTCATAAACTTTGATACGGATGGCGGCGTGCGGACAGACGAAGGCACATTTACCACATTGGATGCAGACATCCGGATTCCATACGGGGATCTCGAGGGCTACATTACGCTTTTCCCATTGGGTTGTGCCGGTTGGGAAGGTGCCGTCTACGGGCATTTCACTCACCAGGACATCATCGCCTCGCCGGTCAATCATTTTCCCGAGGACATTGCGCACATATTCCGGTGCATCTTCGGGGACTGGCGGCAGCATGGGGATCTTGCTGGTGACTTTGTCAGGGATATCAATTTGGAACATATTCTCAACCGCACTGTCAACCGCAGTGTAATTTTGCTTCACAACCTTCTCACCGCGCTTGCCGTAGGTTTTCTTAATTGATTTTTTGATCTCTTCAATCGCCAGGTCTTTGGGAAGGATTCCGCTGATCGCGAAGAAACAGGTCTGCATGATGGTGTTGATGCGTTGTCCCATGTTGGTCTTTTTGGCGACTTCATAGGCATCAATGATATAGAACTTGAGTTTCTTTTCGATCAGGGCTTCTTGAACTTTCGCTGGCAGATGATCCCAGACTTCATCAGGTCCATAGATGCTGTTAAGCAGGAATGTGCCATTGGGGCGGGCGTACCTGAGCATATCGACTTTTTCAAGGAAGTTGAATTGGTGGCATGCGAGGAAACTTGCTTCGCTTTCAGCGATCAGATAGGGAGCCAGAATTGGTTTTGGTCCAAAGCGGAGGTGTGAGACTGTTACTGCCCCGGATTTCTTGGAGTCATATTGGAAATAACCCTGGGCGAAGTTCTTGGTCTCTTCACCGATGATTTTAATGGAGTTCTTGTTCGCACTTACCGTGCCGTCTGCGCCCAGGCCATAGAACATTGCCTGGACGACATCATCACCGAGGATCTCATAGGAGGGATCCCATGCCAGGTTGGTATGGGTGACGTCATCATAGATGCCGACGGTGAAGTGTTTCTTGGGTTCTTCTTTATCCATTTCATCGAAGATGCCCTTTACCATGGCAGGAGTGAACTCTTTGGATGAAAGTCCGTAGCGTCCGCCAATGACCTTGGGTAAGTCTTTGAACGATGCCATGCCCTGATTGAGACCTTCCTGGACTGCATCAACGACATCAAGGTAGAGCGGTTCACCAGTGGCACCGGGCTCCTTCGTACGATCAAGAACCGCGATAACTTTGGTTGTACCTGGTAGTGTTTCCATCAAGTGTTTGATGGAGAAGGGGCGGTAAAGCCGGATGGAGATCACGCCAACTTTCTCGCCTTTGGCTACCAGAGCTTTGGCTGTTTCTTCAGCGGTCTGTGTGCCGGAAGCCATCAGGAGGATGACTTTTTCCGCATCTGGTGCTCCGGTGTAATCAAAGAGGTGGTACTCGCGACCAACTTGCTTCGTAAATGCGTCCATTACCTCCTGGACGATCTCTGGAGTCTTGACGTAGAAGGGATTTACCGTCTCGCGACCCTGGAAGAAGACATCAGGATTTTGAGCTGTGCCGCGCAGTACGGGATGATCCGGTGAAAGGGCGCGTGCCCGATGTTCGGTAATCAGGTCATCATCAATCAATGCCCGCAGGTCTTCTTCATCCAACCGCTCAATCTTATTGATCTCATGAGAACTGCGGAAGCCATCAAAGAAGTGCATGAAGGGTACCCGGGAACGCAGGGTTGCTGCCTGGGCGATCAACGCCATATCCTGTGCTTGCTGCACGGAGGCGCTGGCTAACATTGCAAACCCGGTGGAGCGGGTGGCAGTCACATCGGTGTGGTCACCGAAGATTGAAAGCGCCTGGGCTGCAATAGAACGTGCGCTGACATTGAACACAGTTGAGGTCAATTCGCCAGCGATCTTATACATATTGGGAATCATCAAAAGCAAGCCCTGAGATGCCGTGAATGTGGTGGTCAACCCGCCAGCCTGCAGTGCGCCGTGCACCGCGCCAGCAGCGCCACCCTCAGCTTGCATTTCTGTAACATCCGGAACCGTGCCCCAGATGTTTGGGATGCCTTGAGCGGACCAGGCGTCGGCGTACTCGCCCATCGGCGATGAAGGTGTGATCGGATAGATCGCAATAATTTCATTCAACCGGTAAGCGACCCAAGCCGTCGCCTCGTTAGCATCAGTCATTACCATTTGACGCGTCATAAACAATACTCCTTTTATTGGAATTAATTACGATACAAAACGTTCTGAGAACGGGATATTACCAGTTTGAAATGAAAGATCTATGGCAATCTGGTTTATCCAACCGTTAAGTATAACCCGATTCCCTTCAGTCTTCAGGTTATTTCTATCCCTTTCATTAATGAAACCTGTCATGTTTGGGTTAGATTAAGAAAATGGATTTTCTCATAGCTTTTACCCTAAGTTTTTTCCAGTGTATCAAGCAGGGACTGCGCCAGCATCAGTGCAGCCAGGGTTTTACCATCATGGAATTCTCCTGCCAGAGTTTTACGATAGACATCCGCGGCAGGGAATGAACTCACCTCAATAAATTCATCTGCATCCGCTTCCAGCGGGGCCTCATAAAGACCCGTTGCCAGGAAGACCGTCATATATTCGTCTGTGTATCCAGGTGCGAGATAGAACCCGCCTAATTCCTTAAAATTTCTGGCAGCCATTCCGATTTCTTCCCGAATCTCTCGTTTAGCGCAGGTCAGTGGAGCCTCATTCGCTTCCTGCACACCAGCCGGCAGTTCGAGGAGATTTCCCCCAGAACCGATCCGGTGCTGGTTGACAAAATAAATCTTGCCGTTGCTATCCACCGGCAGGATCGTGACGGAATCCCCGTGTTCCACCAAATCATAATCCCGTTCAGTCCCGTCTGGCAGCTTTACATGAATCACAGAGACATCAAATGCGTGCCCACTGTATTGTTTCTTCCGATTGAGAATAGTAAACGGCATAAGACTCCTTTTAGTTCCGGGAAACTCCGAAAAACAAGAAAAGAAAACGCTGCGCTGTTATTTAGAATAATCAGCGCAGCGCGGTATATCTCTACCATTAAGAACTGGGATAATGTAGATCAGGGGATGTTCAGTTCTTGACCTGCAGTCAGGGCATACGGCTCTTCCAGGTTGTTAACGGCGATGATTGCTTCTGGTGAAACATCCCCGTAATAGCAGGCGATGGTATAGATGGTTTCACCTGAGGAGACGACATGTGTTGTTGGATGGTCATTTAATACCCTGCCGCCACCTTCCCAAGAACCTGTCTGAGGGATTTGAAGCACAGTGCCTGGGCTGACGACGTCATTTTCACCAATAGCGTTCAACTCGAGGAGGTCTGCCACACTCAGGTTGTAGCGGCGCGCAATGCAGTAGAGGAATTCGCCTTCTTTGAGGGTGTAGTCTGCCGGGCGGGTCAGCGTTGGGACAGCCACAGCCTTTGTTGGCTCAGGTGTATTCGTTGGCGTCGGCGTGGTCGCAGCGCTTCCTTCAAGGGTAGCGGTATTCATAGATTTATCGATTGCAGTTTGGGTCTGGGATTCAGGTGAATCCGTTTGAATGAGAATGGGTGTGGTCATGCTTTCGACGGTCTCTGTCACCGGCGCTTGGGATGCGGGTAATTTGCAGCCTGACAGCAACATTGTGAGGCATAAAACACAAACAATGACAACTGCTGATCTCTTCGTCATTGAGGCATCTCCTTAATTAGGCATATCTGTTTGAAAAGATAATAATTATCTGAATTTGATGTTAATAGGATAGTAGCATAATACCATTTAAGCGTCAAGTTTAGGATGGCCGCTGATCTGTTGCTTCCGGATTGAATTGACAACGGATCCAGACAGGTTTATTGCCCATATCTTTATCAATATTAAATGACCCAACGATATGATTCATTATCGGCAGGTAGTACTGTTTGCAGGATGATTTTTTGAAATTAACTCCGCAATAGTATAAAATTAATTAAAGAAGCATCGCTCTTCAACCGTTCTCACTTAAAACCTATAATTGAATGGAGGCAACCATGTTTTCCGAAAATGACCTGCAGGCTTTATTGGACTATTCTGAGGAAGGCCAGATTTTGAGTCTATATTTGCACACGGATCCCTTGAAAGTCAATCCTGAAGCCGCGAAGATCCAACTTCGTAACTTGCTAAAAACAATTGATCTTCCAGAAGACAATCAGGTTATTGAGGATTATGTCAACCTTGAATATGATTGGTCGGCAAAGGGCTTGGTTGTGTTCTCAAACCAAGATGCGGGTTTTTTCCAGGCTTATCAACTCGGTCTATCAGTGCCTGACGGTGTATATGTCGGCAAGCAGCCGACGGTCAGACCTCTGGTGCGATTGTTGGATACATTTACTGGCTGGAGTGTGGTTTTGATGGATAAGCAGGGGGCACGGTTATTCTCATTTAATCTGGGTGAATTGGGGGAGATTGACGCCTTTGTGGGTGACGAGGTCAAGCAGACCAAACGCGGTGGGGGAAATGCCATGCCTGGGCGAATGGGAGGTTCGAGCGCCAGTGCAAAAGTTGAAAACATCATTGAAAAGAACATCAAAGAAGTGATTGATTTTACCATCGAGTTCTTTAACCAGCATCATGTCAGGCGGATTATGATCGGTGGAACGGACGATAACATCTCACGTTTCAAGGAGGAACTACCGAAAGCATGGCAGTCCCTGGTCGTGGGAGATTTTCCAATGAGCATGACAGCCAGCCATCCGGAAGTACTGGAACAAGCCACCGAGGAAGCGCTCGCTGCCCAGGAAAAACTAATTAACGGTTTGGTGGAACAAGCAATCACGCTGGCTGCCAAAGGCAGCAGCGGCGTGACGGGTTTGATTGATACTTTGAATGCCATCCACGAGGGTAGGGTCCGTACGCTGTTGGTTTCACAGGACTATGAGCAAGAAGGTTATCGCTGTTCAGGATGTGGCTATTTGACAATTCAAGAATTGAACAAGTGCCCCTTCTGCGGCAGCAGTTTTGAGATGATTGAAACTGCTGTGGAGATGGCGATCCAGGAAGCGCTGATCAAGGGCGCAGATGTAAAGGTTGTCCAGGGCAATGAAGCCCTTGAGAAAGCGGGACATATCACAGCGATCTTAAGATACTGAGGTAAATAGGGCTCATCTTAGGAATCATCATCTTAAAAACGAGAGTTCACCAATAAACGATGGTTTAATTTGATAAATCAGAGAAAAACCAGCGGCGTTAATTTATTGTTAACAATAACCGCTGGTTTTATGTAGCATCTATTAATATTCCTCATTTATAATCGTTGAAACAATAATATTTCTTGAGGTCTTAACTTGATATCACTGAATTTCTATATGTATATTATTATCATTCTTTGGGTGCTTTACCTGGTCATGGAAAAGCACCGATTTGTAGTTGGGATGGTAACGGTCAGGGACAGATAACAATAGACCAGAATTAGACAAAGATAAAAGCCACCCAACACAGGGTGGCTTTTTTAGTAATCCATCTTCTACGCCGAGAAGCAGGAAAGGAGGTATCGAGGATAAAAAATCTGAGTTTACCTAACACACAAATAGCATATAGAGGAGAAGAGTTGTAATGAAACTAAAAAGAATCTTTGCATTGATGTTTGTTATTGTAATTGCTCTGAGCGCATGTGTACCTGAAGCAATTGAGGAAACAGCTGCACCCGTAGAAGAGGAAACAGCTGCACCGGCAGAAGAGGAAACTGAAGAAGCTGCGGGGGATTCAGCAGCTGCAGACGAGTCATTACCACAAGCCTGTTTAGATGATGAATTTGGTTGTGCGGTCATTCCTGCGGGAGAGACCATTAAGATCGGCATGGGCGCCCCCTTATTGGGTGATTATTCTATGTTTGGCATTGACATCAACCAGGGGGTTGAGATGGCGTTAGCAATGGATGATGGGTTCGAAGGCTGGGTTTATGAACTCATTGCGGAAGACACCGGCGCCACGCCCGAAGGTGGTGCAACTGTAGCAAACAAGATGGTCACCGATCCCACGGTGGTAGCCATTGCAGGGCATATCTTTACAGGCTCCACCGATGCAGCTATGCCGATCTATGAAAAAGCGGGGCTCCCCATGATGTCGCCTTCAGCGACAAACCCGATGTTAACGCAGAAGGATTCGGCTGTTTTTAACCGCCTGTGCTTTACGGACGCTGCCCAGGGAGTTGCCGCAGCGGATCTTTTATTTAACTATTTGGGATTTACCAAGATCGCCGTGATGCATGATGGCGGTTCTTACGGTCGAGGATTAGCCGATGAGGTGAAAGCACAATTTGAAGCCCTTGGAGGAGAAATTGTAGCTTACGAAGCCGTTACCGCAGGCGAAGCGGATTATGTCGCGCCGCTTTCGGCAGTTGCAGCAGCCGAACCAGAAGCAGTATTCTTTGGTGGTTATGCTGCCGAGGCGATTGTGATATTGAACCAATGGGTGCAGGCTGGCCTTGATGGCGTTCAATTCTTTGGGTGTGATGGTACATATGGTGTTGAACTCATTGAAAAAACAAATGATAACAGTGAAGGTGTGATTTCGGCGTCCCTTGTTCCACCGGATTCTGAGGAAAAAGAAGCCTTTGACGTTGCCTATGGTGAAAATTATAGTACAGAGGCTGGCGAATTGAGCGCTTTCACCTGGGCTGCATTCGACACAGGTGGTTTTCTCATTTCAGCCATCGAATCTGTTGCTTTTGTTGAGAACGATACCGTGTTTGTTCCTCGAGGTGCCTTGATCCAGGCTGTTCGGGCAACAGAATACGTGGGATTAACCGGCCTGGTTAAATGTGATGCAGTTGGTGAGTGCAACGCTACTGGTCCTTCTTTCTATATCGTAGAGAATGATGTCTGGGTACCACTTGCACTTGGCTCAGATTAACGTTTGTCTGATCATCTGGATGGGGAAAGTATTTCCCCATCCAGATCAGATTCAATCATGGACAACATCACAATGATTTCAAAACTGAAGAAGCTTAAATTAACACCCGGGCTGATCCTTCGTGTCCTGATCGGACTTGTGATTGTGATCTACCTGGGATGGCGTATTTATCAAATCGCATTTGTGGAAGGGACATATGGTCCTGACACCTGGATGCGATTATTGATTGCAGGCCTTATTGTGGGCGGTATGTATGCACTGATTGCCATTGGCTATACGCTTGTCTACGGCATTCTATTTATGATCAATTTTGCGCATGGCGAAGTGATGATGCTGGGAACTTATGCAGGCTACTTCGTCCTGGAGGCACTGTCTGCTATTCCGGCATCAACCGCAGCGGATCCGGAGCTAACTTTCCTTAATGCTTATCCTATAATAGGGCTGATTCTGGCATTCGTCGCAGGAGCGGGTATATCTGCTCTGATGGGGTTCTTGATTGAGAAAATCGCTTACCGCCCATTGCGCGGTGCCCAACGCTTGATCCCATTGATCAGTGCCATAGGCACCTCAATTTTTCTGCAAAATGCAGCCCAACTTCTGTTTGGTCCCCAACGTCGACAGTATGCAAACCCTGATTTTCTCAGCCGGGGGACGGGGTGGATGATCCCGATTGGCGATAAGGAAGTCATGCTGACCTATACAGGGGTGTTTTCTTTTGCTCTGTCCATCCTCTTGATGGTTGGTTTGTTTATTCTGGTCAAGAAGACCAAACTAGGAAAGTCTATGCGGGCAGTTGCTGAGAACAAGCAGGCTGCTGCTCTGATGGGGATTGATGTGGACTCTGTCATCAGCAAGACCTTTGTGATCAGTGGAATATTAGCTGGCGCGGCCGGCGTTATGTGGGGCATCCACAATGGCCTATTCAATCACTATGTCGGATTCCTTCCGGGCATCAAAGCGTTTACAGCTGCGGTAATGGGCGGTGTGGGAAATATTCCTGGCGCGATGGTGGGGGGTATTTTACTGGGTTTGATCGAGTCGCTTGGGCCGGCATTCTTTGGATTGGATTTTCAGCTCAAGGATGTGATTGCTTTTTCGATCTTGATCCTTGTCCTTGTTTTCAGGCCTTCAGGCTTGCTGGGAGAAGCACTTTCAGAGGAGAAGATCTGATGATTTCATTGTTGAAGAAAGGCGCTCGGACAGGTCTGGTTTCCGGAATAATATTTATATTCCTGATGACGATTGGTTTCATCACAGTTGGGACTTCGATGATTGGCGGTTTTCTGGGAAATCTTTCCGGGCTGGAAAGGGACTCTCGCCTGCCGGTCAGTAATTTATTGGTCCTGATCGGGATATTTGGATTTATTACCGGTATAAACGTTAGGGAGAAGGAACAAGACCAACCTTGGTTGAGGATGCTGGTTGGTGGGTTGAGTGCAAGCCTGGTCGGGGGTATTTTAATTGGTGGCGCGATGTGGGGCGCAGGTGCACTTCACATGCAGGATATTGATTTCCGCACCTATCTACCCAACCTCGGCCCGAACGAGATGTCGTTCTTATTATTTTACAGCACACCCTTTGCAGCAGCCCGGACATATTTGATTTACTTTGCCTTGTTCTGTTTGGTAGGTGCCCTTTTGGCTGAGCTATTTTCAATAAACAACTGGTCGGGAAGACTCATTGAAAAAGCCAGACGGGGGATTGAAGGGATGACCAAGAAGCAAGGCTTTAAAAAGGTTTTCAGGAATAAACTCGGTGTGGTCATCCTCATCCTTCTGGTTGGATGTACCCTTTATTTTCTACCTATGATCTGGAGCTCCTATTGGAACTACATCATGGGCACCGTGGCAATCTATATCCTGTTGGGGCTGGGATTGAATATTATTGTAGGTTATTCAGGGCAGCTTGTTTTGGGATACGCCGCATTTTTCGCCATTGGCGCATATACTTTCGCATTGCTTACTGCACCAGAGCCACACGGGATTGAATTGAATGTCTGGTTGGCAGTTGTGATATCGGTTGCTGCTGCCACCTTGGCGGGGTTTCTGCTTGGACTGCCGATCCTGAATCTGCGCGGCGATTATTTGGCTATTGTTACGTTGGGTTTTGGGGAAATCATCCGGATATTGATCAAGAGTGACCTGCTGACGCCAATGACCAACGGACCCAACGGTATTACCAATGTCGGTCAGCCTTCCTTGTTGGGAAAGATATTTTCTGATGTGAATTATGTGCATCTTCTGATGATCCTTGTGTTAATTGGACTGTTTGTTTCCAAGCGGTTAAAGGATTCGCGGACGGGAAGAGCCTGGATTGCGATTCGCGAGGACCAAACTGTTGCGCAGGCGACTGGGATCAACACTTTCAGGTACAAGATTCTATCGCTGTTATTAGGCGCTGCTTTTGCCGGTTTGGGTGGAGCCCTGTTCGCATCCCGCAACCAGTTCACCGGTACGGAAGATTTTACGCTGATGGTCTCAATTAATGTCTTATGCATTGTGATCGTCGGGGGGATGGGAAGTCTGCCGGGGATTGTGGTCGGTGCGTTCGTCCTGAAAGGTATTCCCGAGTTATTACGAGAATTGGAAGATTACCGGCTGTTGGTCTTTGGCGCTCTGTTGGTGGTAATGATGATATTGAGACCGTCAGGGCTTTGGCCGGCTGGAAGAAAAGGGGGTTCGGCAAGGCACACCGAAGATCTTACCCAGGGTGAAGGGGAGGTGGAAGCATGACAATACCAGCAATCCATGCACTTGGCGTCAGTAAGCGATTTGGCGGATTAACCGCAGTCAATGGCGTTGATCTGACCATACCGGAACATTCCATTTCAAGTATCATTGGTCCGAATGGTGCGGGGAAAACCACGTTGTTCAATTGTGTGTCTGGCTTCTACACCCCGGATGAAGGAGAGATCCATTTTTTAGGGAAGCCTATCCAGGGATTATCCACACACAAGATTTGTGAGATGGGCATTGCCCGGACCTACCAGAATATTCGTTTATTCAGCCAGATGACCGCCATTGAGAATATCCTGGTGGGGCAGCATCCGCGGATGCGCTCAACATGGTTTGAGTCGATCCTCAGGAATAAACGCTGCTGCCGGGAAGAATCTAGTGCGCTTGAAGTTGCTTTTAAGCTTCTGGATTTCATTGGTTTGACGGGGTTGGGGTATACTCCTGCTCACAATCTACCTTATGGTGCACAGCGCCGGCTGGAAATCGCCAGAGCTCTTGCCAGCCAACCCACACTCTTGCTTCTGGACGAACCAACTGCTGGGATGAACTCACAAGAAACCGCTGAAATGACAGCTTTCATAAAAACCTTGCGGGATACACGAGATATTACAATCCTCCTGATTGAGCACGATATGCGGGTGGTCATGAAAATTTCTGACCAGGTCACCGTGTTGGATTACGGCTTGAAGATCGCTGAAGGGAGACCCGCAGAGATCCAATCGAACCAGCGGGTCATCGAAGCTTACCTCGGTCCGGGCGCCGCCGCGCTTTCGGAAAAATTTAAACAGAAGAAGATCAAATATGCAGCTTGACGTTCAAAACCTTGATGTTTCTTATGGGGCTATTCGCGCATTAAAAGGCGTTTCCTTTAACCTTGAGGAAGGCGAGGTTGTTGCTTTAATTGGTGCTAATGGTGCAGGGAAAAGCACCACCCTGAATACGATCTCCGGGATCATTAAGCCTGATTTAGGCAAGATTGATTTTGAGGGAGAAGATATTACACAAGCGTCACCCGCTCAAATTGTAAAACAAGGCATTGTGCAGGTTCCCGAAGGACGGAAGATCTTTGCACGGATGACAGTTCGCGAGAATCTGGAATTAGGCGCTTATACTTTGAACAACCAAAACCAACTCAAAGCGCATATGGCACAGGTTTATGATATATTCCCTAGGTTGGCGGAACGCCATAGTCAATTGGGTGGTACGCTTTCCGGTGGGGAACAGCAAATGCTGGCAATTGGCCGTGCCTTGATGGCAAACCCACGCTTGCTCTTGTTGGATGAGCCGTCAATGGGTTTGGCACCGATCCTGGTTGAGCAGATATTTGAGGTTGTCCAGGACATTAACAGGCAGGGTGTCAGCATCCTCCTGGTTGAGCAGAATGCCCAGATGGCACTTTCCATCGCAAACCGTGCGTATGTCTTTGAGACTGGGACAGTCGCCCTCTCCGGGACGGCATCAGCATTAATGGAGAATCCGATGGTAAAGGAAGCCTACCTGGGTGGGTGATTTTCCTAAAACTTATTAAGCAGGATTATTAAAGATTTTCGAACTCCCGGATGGGTTCCAGTGGGATCGGGGGATAGATTTGTTGTGGGATAGGTGGCATGGGACTGTAGATCCAATCCACATCCACCACGCCGGCGCGATGGGGTCCGACCCAGCGTAAACCCTGGTAGGTGCCCCGGGTCAAGACATCCGTCATATCCAATGACATCCCAAATAGTGCCATTGGCACCCCTCTTGGAATAGCCCTCAGTTCATCCGTGAATACGCCTGTGCAGAAGATGAGATGTTGTCCTCCGGCTGATTGTGCCTGGATAACGGGGATGATGGTTGGGTAACCGTCCTCGGTGATGTAAGACAGGAATTTAAGGTTGTCAAGTTTGTTGAATAACGTCTTTGTCCAGGTATTCAGCCTGGGTTCCCCTTTCTTCCAGAAGAAGGCTTTGCAGATCATTGTTTTTATCGCCGCCAGGATCACTGAAGTCATTGGCAGCGGGGTCTTACCTGTATGCCCAACCAGGTCCATGTAATACACCGTGTGGATACCAAAATAGGCGTTGTAGCGGAACATAGGGACCTGGTTGTACCAGTCAAAATCCTCCCCGGCTTTTTCAGTGTGCGTAAATGTGCCCCTGCCCCGCCAGACATCTTTGTCCAGTGTCATCACCATCCACCCGATCTTTGGATTACGACGGACATTTTGAAAACTTATCCCTTCGGTGAACTGCCCCCAGGTGAGGGTTTTCTCATCAGCCGCTTTAAGAGTAGAGAGGAGAGTTAAATGCGGGAACCCTTCAGGCGTCACTGTTGCTAGCAAACCTATTTTCATCATCGGTTTGAAGGCTTCGATTTCTTCCGGGCTGAATTTGTTTTGTTGGAATTCGGGGTATGTCATATCTTCCTTCCTTTTACAAGGTTCCAATCACGTGTTTGTTTCTGTTTTGGCTGCACCGGTCACGAGAATCCGGGAGGAGTCAAATGGGCTGCTCTTGGCGTAAGAACCGCAGCGATCCAACTCCTGCTGGGTCATCAG
>Ga0075123_10001145_pt1 | contig 13503 bp, 6 predicted proteins | sample AntAceMetag02UKX_FD_69808 | JGI IMG/M metagenome (GOLD analysis project Ga0075123, IMG submission 69808) | Saline lake microbial communities from Ace Lake, Antarctica - Antarctic Ace Lake Metagenome 02UKX | ecosystem: Environmental > Aquatic > Non-marine Saline and Alkaline > Saline | place... | reverse complement strand
ATTCTGAGACGATCAACATATGCGTAGGAGATGGGGCTACCCTGTACTTCTATGCCGAGGCTGAAGTAGACTTAGATAGTGATGAAAATCCTTTGCGATGGGATATGGACTACGATTATACAGGCATTGACGACGGCACGTCATATTTGTACGATGATACTGTAGGTCCCGAAGATGCCGGCACGTACAGCACGGACGATGACTGGGAAGATTTCAGCGATGACGATCCGGAGGATGTTTTTATAATAGAATATCCGAGCTCTATTCCTGCCGGTACGTACCAGCCGGAGTTGGAAGTAACAAGAGAGGATAGCGCGGGTTGTGCTAACTTGAGTAATAAATGTACACTGAATGTTGTCAAGGTTGGCGATGTCGTTAAGGACTCGATACTGGAGGAGTCCGGACCTTTGTATGCTTGTATAAATGATAGCGTGGATTTGAAGGCTAAGATTTATCCATCGACAGCTTCATGGCCGACCGATAACGAACCTAGCTGGGAAGTTGAGGATTACCCCACGGGGACGGACCCTGAAGTGAATCCGTCTGAGGATTCAGAGACGACAACGTTGAGCGGCCTAACAAAGCTCGGGGAATATGTAGTAAGAGCCAAATGCGGTTCCAACGACATCGGTAAGACAATAACGGTCAATGTTGTAGACTGGGAGAAGATACCGCTGGGAAGCAGTGCGAGTCTCTCAAAGTATATTCTTGGGAAAGTTTATGTCCCGACTACGTACGGAGGCACATTGGAGCTAACTGGCGGTTCTAATTTGGAACTCTTCTATACAGACGGATCGGATCTGACTTGTCTTACGGCCACTCAAGTATTTTCGGGCGAATGTGACGATTACATAGTCGATGAAATCGCTACGGACACTTATGAGATTCCGGAGGGAGACTTTGGCTGGTATTATGTGAAGATCACAGACTCTTCTTCCACGTCGGTATCAAGCGAGTTCACTCAGTCAAAAACCGTAACAAAATCCCCATGGGCCTGTCCTTGGTACCCAATGTCGGATGAACAAACTCCGAATCTTTACGAATCCAACCGCTGTTTGGACAAGTATGACACGGCCTACTATACAACCTCGTTGCTGCGTGAGAGAAGGAATAAATATTTTGAGTCCGGCCATTTCGTAGCCAAGAACATAGTTAAAGAGGCCGATGCCGAACGAACATGGGGCCACGACATTGATGGTGACGGCAGTTCCTGGGACGACTGGGAGGCCGATTACGAATATGACTTCTGGAACGCCATTGTTGGAAATTGGGGCACCGACAATAATTTTAACGCTGAATTGGGCGTGTCAAATTACGGCCATTGTGGTTTGATGACTGCGGTGATCATTCTGCACGATGAGCCCTCGGGCAATTACAACGCACCAAACGGCGTGGTCTTCACAGAGGCACTCAAAAAGGGCCTTTTGGTCGCCTTATATCACGGCGCCTCCATTAGTGGCGATGCCGGCCCTGATCTCTTGCCCCACGAGTGGCACGCCAAACTGGAACTAAGAATTTTGGGTACCACCGATGGCACCATGTTCACCTGCGATATCCACAATTCGGGCACTGGCATCGACGGTGTAACGAACTGTCCTATTTACGCTATCGACGACGCAAAATACGTGCAGAAACCCGGCCAGACCAATGAAAAGCTTATTCAGATAACCTCTCAAATTAAGGCTTGGAGCGACAGCGCAGCTCACACGCTGTATTATAAGTACAACGTCTTGTATAATGCGTCCGGGCTTGCGCACAACTCGGTCTCAAGCGACTGGCTGGATCACCCCAGTGCACCGACGAATGAAAAGAAGCCTGATTCCGTATGGGATCCGGTGGAGCAAACGTCCATTGACTCTTTCTGGAACGGGGAACTGGATTATGATACAATAGCAACAATTATTCCTTTGGACTGACAGTTAAGGAGAATGACAAATGAACGACTATAGACTTCAAATAATTGCGATTTCACTCTTATACTCCGTGGCGTTTACTTCCGTCGGGTTGTGCCGGGAAAATCGCCGCGACCCCAACGATGTATTCGCAATCGGCGAGCAAAAGGTAATCGAGGTTCATGTACCGAAAAGCGGATTTATAGGTAACCCGGGTGATCACATACGCTCCTATATTACGCACCGCAAAAGCGCCATCCGCGAAGAGGATTTTGACAAGAGATATCTGCGAATTACTGTCCGGGAGATAGCCGGCTTGAAGCAGGGCCATCGAGTCGTTTTACAACTGGATGAGATTGATCCAAACGGCGTTCTGGTGACGCGAAAGTCATCAGGTGGGCGCTTAATAAAAACATTGTTCTATGCTTACCTGGATATTAAGCCTCATGGCTCCAAGATGACAGGTAGCACGTGGGCTCGGCCTCGGAAAACGCGGGACGGCAGCGAGGTAGAATTTCCGGGCGGGATACTGAGTAGAAGTTCGAACCTGGGTCTGAGATTTCCGCTAATGTTGACCTGCCCGCCCGCCTTAGGATTAGACAAGACGTTAAAAAGCGACTCCTGGATGCTCGGAGACGATGGAGTCTTTTACACCGAGTCTAAACAACTACAGGAAGCCCCGCACCAGTGGAAAGTCTCGGCCATACTGTTACGCAAGGTCTATCCATTTATGGAGGTCAGGCAGGAAGATGTCAAATATTATTCAGACAAAGACAAGGCCTTGGCTACTGAAAAAGTTGAGAACAGTGAGGAAGTGATAATCCATGCCACGGAAACTCAATTCTGGAAAACGCCCAATGATTGGCTCTGGCAGGAAATGGAACGTACCGACGGAAAAGGCAACATCACAATGCGCTGCAAGCAGATAAGCATAAAGTAAGAGCCCAGTTAAAGGATTCCGCACGCTCCCTGCACCCAAGCAGGGAGCGTGCGCTCTTTTCCAACCAAATCGAAGATCCCGAGGGGATATTTTGTATTGCGTATTTCGTGAAACGTGAATCTCCCCCTTCGACGTTGCCAGCCTTCTTCTTTGCATACTTACGCAACTGAACCCACCTCTAAGTCCTCGGTGTCCTCTGTGGCCCTTTTGATTTTCTTAGTGGCCTTCGTGTCCTCGTGTCTTTGTGGTTAAGAAAAATCCTGTAAATCCTGTCATCCTGTCAAAAAAATCTCCGCGAAATCAGCGAAATCCGCGGTTGCCATTGCTTCTGAATTTTCGCACAAACGCGCAAGTCTCATGTTCAAAATCCGTATATTTCTGTATCTTTTCCGTACAAAAACGTACTTTTTCAGTACTTTTCCATCATTTTTCAGTACGTTTTTACCCTCTTTTTCCCAAAACTTGCGCGTTTGTGCGCGCAAAATCGTCCGTATCAGCCCAAAAACAAACATTTCCCCCAAAAACCACCCAAAATTTCCCCCCAATTCCCCCCATTTTTTTAAAAAACCCCCCCCTGTTTTCTTTGTCCCTTAGTGGCTGGCAGCGCAGATATACAGACATGTCTGACGCAAAGATAGTCGTTTCAAATCCTGACAGGATAATATACAATAAAGGTTTACGACTCATGTTTCGTGTAGAAAGGTAACAGCTATGAGAGAACAAAACAGACGGAACAAACAGGTGACCCGGCGTGAATTTGTAGGGGCAACGGCTGCATTCGCGGCCTTTACCATCCTGCCGCGAAACGTCCTGGCTCGCTCGGGTGGGAAACCGCCGAGCGAAAAACTCAATATCGGCTGCGTCGGCGTCGGCGGTATGCAGGGAGGAAGTGATGTGCGAAGCGTCAGTAGCGAAAACATCTACGCCCTGTGCGATATTGACGAAAAATTCTTAAATAAAACAGGCCAGCGCTACCCCAACGCCAAGCGGTACAGGGACTTCCGAGAGATGCTCGATAAAGAGTACAAAAACCTCGACGCAATAACCGTAACGATCCCGGATCATATGCACGCCAGCGTGGCGCTAAGGGCGATGGAGCGAAGTCTCGGCGTTTACTGCCAGAAACCCCTCACCCAGTCCGTCTGGGAAGCCCGCCTGTTAACCAAGGCGGCTAAGAAATACAAAGTGCCCACCCAGATGGGCAATCAGGGATACTCTTCGCAGGCGACGCGCATCGCCTGCGAGATCATCTGGAACGGCAATCTCGGCGATATCACCGAGGTCCACTCGATGTGCGACGGCCGATTCGCAGACGGCATAATCCAGTGGCCGCCCGTCGAGGAAGTTCCCGAGACGATTAACTGGGATCTCTGGACCGGACGCGCAGCCGAACACACATACAGCTCGAAGATTCATCCATCCAATTGGCGCGGGTTCCTTGATTACGGTACGCAGATGATCGGCGACTGGGGGATTCACATGTTGGGACCGGCCAACTGGGGTCTGCAACTTGGTAGTCCGACCAGCGTAGAGTGTACCGCCGTCGAGGGCGTCAATCCTGTTACATATCCTAACTATGCGTGCAAGTTCGAGTTCCCACAGCGCCCGAATAAATACGTCGCATCTGGGCAAATGCCTCCGCTGACACTTTACTGGTACGAAGGCAGTATGGTCAGTAAGTTCAAAGCCCCCGATGGTCTCAGACGGGATGATGTCAAACGTTTTAACGAGATATTCGTCGGCACAAAGGGACATATGGGTACAGGCGGTCGAGGCGAAAGTGTCCGTTTGACTCCGGAGTCGAAGATGCAGAGCTACGAAAAGCCGCCCGAGGTGCTGGAGCGTTCGCCCGGACATTTCCAGGACTGGATACGAGCCTGCAAGGGCGGCAAGGAAGCATGCTCCAACTTCGGCATCGCAGGACCTTATACCGAGTGGATGTTGCTCGGCGCGATAAGCTGGCGCTTCCCGAACGAAAAACTCTTGTGGGACGGAAAGAACCTGCGCTTCACCAACAATGACAAGGCCAACGAGTACGTCAAACCCAAATTCCGAAAGGGCTGGGAACTCAAAGATATTACCGCCTAAGATGGAAAACCACATCCAGCCCTGACGTCAGTGACGTCAATGCCCTCCTGGCTTGCCGGCATTGGTTTAATGTAATAACGATGCCGGATCGGAGGTATTTCCCTTTATTCGGTTTGATTCTGAGCCTGTTTAATGCATAAATCTTCGCGTATTGAACGTTAAATGGGTTGAGAGTACGATCATTGAAAAACCGAATCCCAAAAAATACTTACGGAGAACATGCAATGAAGAAGTTGTTACTGCTGTCAGCAATAGTCCTTATCACCGCCGGCGCCTTTGCCGCCGATATGCCTGCCGGTAAGGAATACGTAAATTCTTTCGGCATGAAGTTCGTGCGAATCGAGCCCGGAACTTTTGAGATGGGCCAACCCGACGAACCGCTGCCCAAATCGATTCGCAAGGGGCGAGGCATGTTCCCCGAAGGTGACTACGACGAAAAGCCTGTCCACAGCGTGAAGATCGGTAAAGCTTTCTACGTCGGAGTCGTCGAGGTTACGAACGCTCAGTACGAGCTTTTCGACCCGGCGCACAAGGCGCTTCGCGGAAAGGACGACGGCCTGAGCAAAGATGATGACGAAGCGGTAATAAACGTAAACTGGTACCAGGCCGATGCGTTCTGCAGATGGCTTAGCCATAAGGACTCAATGTCCTACCGACTGCCCACAGAAGCCGAGTGGGAATACGCCTGCAGGGCCGGAACGAAAACAAACTTCCACACCGGCGAAACCCTGGCTGAAGAATACATAAAGAACTCAGGCAGAGGCGGCGACCCCGAGTACGTGCCGCTGCACGTGGGCAAAACGGCCCCGAACCCGTGGGGTATTTATGACATGCACGGTAACGTCGAAGAATGGTGCTATGATTTCTACGGCCCATACACCGCCCAAGCACAGACAGACCCGGTAGGTTATGCCGAAGGTGACTTCAAGGTCCTGAGAGGCGGAAGTCACGGCACGTATGCCTACTACCTGCGCTCGGCAAACCGCATGGCAAACCTTCCCGAAGACACGCACTGGCTCATCGGATTCAGAGTTGTCATAGGCGAACTACCCGGGACCGAACCGGCGCCCGCACCAGAGGCACCCATGCATCAGCGAAAAGTTGTGCAACGAGATCCCAAATCCGTGCTTACCGGTCCGGACGCCGACAAGCCTTACTTCGAAGGGCCAAAGCGATTTGTAAAGATCCACCGAAAACCGGACGGCTCGAAGCAGACAGGCCCGCTCTGGTCGCACCACAATCACAATCCGGCCATAGCTGAGTGCGCCAACGGCGATCTTATCGCCTGCTGGTATTCATGCGATACCGAAAAGGACCGCGAACTCACCGTTGCAGGCACACGCCTGGTATGGGGCGCATCACAGTGGCAGGACGCTTCGCCGTTTCTCGATACACCCGACCGCAACGACCACGCCCCGACGCTCTGGTACGACGACGTCGATCAGAGGATCTATTACTGGTACGGCGTAGCGGCGTCGACCACGTGGGAACCGCTGGCAATGGCAATGAGAACATCCGACGACAGCGGAGCGACATGGTCGAAGGCCCGCGTCATCGCCGCAGGTCACGGCCGACACCACCAGATCAGCGAAGCGGCGTTTCGTGCCAAAGACGGAACTATCGCGGTAACCGTCGACGGCGCCAAGACCTTGTGGATGAGCAAGGACAACGGAATCAGCTGGTACAATCCCGGCGGAGGACTCGACGCAACTCACCCGGGAGTCGTACAGCTAAATGACGGAAGACTGCTCGGGATGCGCAGGGGCGACGACATAGACGGTCGCATGGTACAGGGAATATCCGACGATATGGGCAAGTCCTTCAAGATGTCACCCTCTCGGTTCCCCGGCATCGCCGGCGGACAAAGACTCGTTCTCATGAGGCTGAGACAAGGCCCGCTCGTGCTCGTATCATTCACAGGTCGGCGCGACGACAAGCAATACATGAAGATCAAAGACGCCTCCGGCGGCATGCGCGAAGTCACCGGCCTGTTTGCAGCGCTCAGCCACGATGACGGTAAGACCTGGCCGAATATCCGCCTGATCTCAGATGACAAACCCGACAGACCCGGAGAAACCAGAAACGGAAAGAAATGCACCATCGGATTCACATCAGCAGAACCGCAAGGCTATATGGCGGCGTGCCAGGGAACCAACGGAACAATCCACGTCGTGAGCAGTTGGAACCACTACGCCTTCAACCTAAAATGGCTCGAAACCTCGCCTCCCGCAGAGCCGGCGAATTAGTAATTGATAATAATTCTGAATTTACAGAAACATATTTACACTAACGAATTCTCTCCGCGACTCGTTGAGAAGATGTGGCACAGTCGGAGACAACTACTGCTCAGCATGGTCTAATCTTGCCCCGGCTCTTTCGACTCGCCGCCATGCCATTGCAACGTCTTCCGCTTTTTCATCAAGGTATGAAATTTTTGACTCATAATCCTGCACCTTTTCTTGCTCCGTCCTGGTATCCCATCCTGGTGGCAACATTGCATATAGTTGAGCACCTTTCAGTTCACTTACTGCTTTCTCATAAGCTTCCAATGCATCGTCGTATTCCTGCTGGGCTGAAGCATCATAAGTATTGGCTGTAGAACCGCCCGCCGCCTTCTGAGCAGGAGTGCAACCATTCAAGCAAACTAAAACAGAAGTGAGTAAAAACACATATAGTTTACAAGACATAATTCCGTCCTTTCCATATTAATAATCTTATCAAAATCACCTTGAACTGTCAAGGATTTTCGTTCTAACTCTCGATACGCTAATAGTCAGGTAGGGTGCGATGTCGCAGATCCCGAGGGGGAATCGCACCAATTAACTGTTAGCAGCAGGTAAATGCCGCTAACCTCGATCTTCTCACCTTACTGCGACGCGCGTTTTACGGGGTTCGTTTGTCAACGAACTTCGCCGCTGCCATGTCCCATGCATCGATGCGACTGACCGTCGCCGACCCGCCTTTGGCGAAGACCTTTATCAGCAGGCTGTCCTTGCGCTTGGGGAATACTTGCTGTGTGATGCACTGGCGGTCGTTGGCAAAGACCTCCAGCATCGGCTTGTCTAAGAAAATGCGGAGGCGGAGCGGCTCGCCCTTTTTTAGCTCGAACGGGGCCGCGACCAATTCGATTACCCCTTTGACGGCTTGAAATTTCGTGCTGCCGGGAGACTGCGGTACTTCAGGGTAGGCCACATCGTCGCGCATGGTGGATTGCGACATATCCATCTTGAGTTTTTTGTCAACGCGGTCGTAAAAGAACACCGTTTCTTCTTCGCCGTCCGGCGAGCAGCGCACCTTGAGACCGACCTGGCGGGCGCCGCCCGGCTCGATTTGGACCGCCAACTCAAGACAGTCGCCGCCGATGTCACCAAGTACCTTTTCCGCCTCAGCGCTCAGTTCGATGTTTTCGATCCTGCGGTGATTTCGCCTGAGCGTCTCCAGTTCCCTGGCCGGCTTGATAAGGAGCGTCCCGTCTTTGTCGAGTGACATCACGCGGGGCAGGCTCTGGACGCCGGCGCCGGTTGCAACTTGAGTTGGCCGGAGCCTCGGGTCGGTCACCCAGGCCCAGAAAATCCGCCGGCCTTTGTCGTCGATCAGGCTTTCCGGAGCGAAGAAGTTGGCCCCGGGCCAGTTCATCCGCACGTGCTTTTCGGGAAAGAACTTCTCCTTTTTCTTATCAAAGCGACCGATGTAACAGCGACCGCCTATCTTGTGACTGATGCACAACAGGACGTGCTTGTCGCCCAGCTTGAAGAAGTCCGGGCAGGCGCAGTCCTCGCCGGGCAAGGTCCAGGAGGGCTCAGCACGGTAGAACGGATGCACAGGCGTCCAGTTGACAAGGTCTGACGAGCGGCACAGGTAAAGCGTGTCCTTCTTCGTTTCCAGCACATTGCCGCCCAACAGGCAATAGTACGTGTCGCCTTCGAGCCACATATATGGATCCCCGACGCGATAGACGCCATGGCCGGGCTCACCTTTTTTCGGGTGCGGGATGATCGGGTTTTTGGGGTGCTTTTTCCACTTGATCAACTCGTCGTCCTCGGCCGTTGCGACACAGACGCCAACGCCGATTCCGTTGTAGCAAAGCATGGGTACACCATCTTTGTTCACGAAGGCGTTGCCGCTGTAGATGCCCTTTTCCGGATCGCCCGGTTCCGGACCAAGCGCCGTGGGGTGATAGGTCCAGTTGACCAGGTCGGTGCTGCTGAGGTGTCCCCAGCAATGTCCGCCCCGCCGCGCCGAATCCTGGAAGATGTACATCAGGTGGTATCTGCCCTTCCAATATATGCAGCCGTTGGTGTCGTTCGGCCGGGCACGACCCTCGTCAGGCAGGACGCTGATATGATAGGCGCACCACGCTTCGCTATTGTGATTGCCGGGCCGGTTGACGCCTGCGGATGCACCGGTCGCAAAAAAGACAATCGTCACAATCAAAACCGCCAGCGCCCGAAAAGTAGCTGCCTGGACAACCGTTAGTGTGTTGTTTGATTTGATGCGGCCTCGGAGACATCGCGCAAATTGATAAATGCTTTTCATGTTTTTCGTCCTTTCGCGCCGGCAAGTCATCCCGGATCATGTTGCTATCGAATCATGACCTCGATCTTTTCACCGGCGGTGATGACGGCGTCGGCAGCCAGGGTAATCTTCACGCGACCTTGGTCAAATGCATGTGCAGCAGCTACAGACCGACCGTTGATCGTAACGGTGACATTGCGCGGTTTGCCTGCAACGGCGAATGCCAGGGTCTTAACACGTAACTTACCCCACTTCATGACAATCTGAGACCTGAAATCTGACGACCGAGATTGCTGGCTGTAAGTTCCCCAGCCCTGCGCCACTGTAAACGGAGCACGGAAATTCTCCGGCGTCACGCGCGGCGCAAATGCCAGATACCCTTTCGGTCCATGATACTCGTACCCGCAGGCAGCTATGAAAGCCCCGTGACTGGCCATTGACCGGCTGTAATGACTTCCGCATTCAACCTCGTTCCACGGATTGCGCTTCGAGCCAAGATACCGCTCATGCATCGCCCGCACCTGCATCAAACCCTTGTCCACAAGACCGTGCCACACCATCAACGACCCCACGGCATATTCGTAACCCGGCTGGCACTCGTTCAGATACCCTGCATAGAAATCGTCGCCTTTTTTCAACACATCCGAACCACCGCGCGGGAACGTGCAACCGATAATGCCTCCCTCGCCCGGCATCGCAAACCACCGTCCCTTCTTGAACACCTCGCGATAGGGCCCGGCATCCGTAGTGAAGTTATACTTCCACAGTGAATTCAATGCCGTCTTCACCTTCCCAGGGTCGAGAATCCGGCCAAGCCCGACCTGGTAAGCCCAACTCTGTCCGAGCAGTTGATCATACTCACAACCATTATATGAGCCCGGAGACCCCGGATGTTTGGGATCGGCTTCATGAATGAAATACTCCCCGTTGAATAACTTATCCTCGATGTACCCCCTGCCGCGATCGGCAATGGCGCGAAGACGTGCAGCGTGGTCGGCGTCTTTCATTTCATCCGCCATCCCCGCTGTCGCCCGCAGCGCCGCCTGATAGTATAGACTTAGCCACGTGATCTTGCCGTACCAAGCAGCATCCAGCGTATTGTGCTGGCCGCCCTCCATGATACCGTCGCCATCTGCATCGTGGGTATTTATAAGGTAATTCATCGCCTTCTTAACAGACGCATAGTTCCTCCTGAGGAACGCATCATCTGCCGACATCTGGTGCTCGCGATAGGTGCGCAGGATAATCCCCGACTGTCCATCAACAGCAACTCCATCACTATACTCACCGCGCATGCGACATCCGCCGGTACTCTCTTTGAATCCAATCTTCGGATTAAAATCGGCCTTTTCCCTGAGCCGCTTCTCCAACTCCGGAAAGAGCCGACCCATCGCCTGGGTATACCCCCAAACATGCGTACAGGTGCCCGGACAGCTATAGACACCTTCGAATCCGTAGAACCGATCATCTTCCAGTATGTAACAGGTGCTCGTCGCCAAAACCGAAACACTAAGGAAAGTCCTGTCGAGAAACCAATAAGGCAGCGTCGAATCATACCATGTATCCCGCCACAATCGCGTCTCGGATGACAACCGGTCGAAATTCCCCGCAACGTCCGCGACAACCTCCTCAACGGATTCGAATTGCTTAGCATACCATCGCCTTGAAGGAGTCCTTAATCCTAACGGCACCGGATTCGGGAAATACCAGGCCAACACAAACGACACGGTCGTCTTTTCGCCGGGCGCCAGGGTGAATTTACGACCTACTGAACCGAGGAATTTTTCGCCGAATTCGCTCTGTGCAGAGTCACCCGATGCTGTAAACACGGCATTCGGGATATCCGAGGCCGAAACCTGGGCAGCGGCAATTACCTGCTTGGACCCTGACAATAACGCCAGCGCCATGGAGCCAAAGTCAACCTGATCGGCAAGTTTCACGGCTGGCTTTCTGGGTTTGCTGCGAAACTCTATCTGATCGACCAGGATGTATCGGTACTTGTCGGGAGCCCGATCATACACGATTTCGATTCTGGCGTCCTTTCCCTTGAGTTGCTTTACCTCCCAACTGTCCCACTGAACATCGCCCTTATGTCGTCCCGTAGAACTGCGAACCGTTTTTCCATCGACGACAAGGTTGATCCGAGCGTGTCGCGGATAGTTGCCTCCCGCAATCAAGAACGATATATACGGCTGCTCAATCACGAATGATTTACTTATGAGTTTGCCCGGCTTTTTGGCTGAATCGCAGGCCCGAGAATCGGCCACATACTGTCCCACGATTTGAGGACGCTCTTTCTTGACCTTCTTTGGCTTATCAGTAAATGCAACGCCTTCTACAGTCCAGTTGTCGAAGTTGCCGCTCTCAAAATCCTCGAAGACAATCTCGGCTGCTTCTTTGTCACCGGCCTTGGATTCCTCCGCGTCGCCGACAAGCATTACCATGTTCTTGTTTCTCAGGATGCGGTTGCGATGAATACCCGCACCGACCTTTCCGCTAAATACACACACCTTGTTTTCCAACCAGCCGGCCAAAGCCCCCTCAACACGCTCGGCGCCGGTATTCGAAATCGTATAGTTCAGAATCGTTGCCGGGTAGGAAGAATCCTCCACTTTTAGCGGTATAAAAGGAGAGAAGGCTTCGAGTTCGACTGTCACCGGAACCGATGCATCCCGGTACGTTACATTACCGATTGGGTACTGCCCCCTGAATTCGATATCCGAAAAACCGCTTCGATCCAGCGTTCGGATTTGCGACTTGCCTCCTGCCAAAATGCGCAAAGCGAATCCCTGGTCCAAAACATATTGTTTAAGATCGTCCGGGTTGTTCTGCTTGGGCGGATTCTTGTAAGCCGCCCCCTGCTCGACCGTAAATCTCGGACGCATCCGTGTATTGAAAATATCCCAATGCCAGAGCTTACCGTCACCGCCAAGATAAAGCTGCCCCGCCCCGATGCCGCCAATCGGCATACCGATATAGTCAAAATTTGAGCTGTTCGCCTTCGTGTAGACTATAGGCTCACCACGTTCAACCAACATTCGGACTGAGTCAAGATCGAACTTCTTGACGGTAGGCGTCTTGCCCCCGGAATCGACCGACAGCCGCTTCAACGATGCGTGGGCGCCACCCGGCCCGTTCGGAACCTCCATCACACCCGGAATGGGGTTATCCGCCATACCCCATCCACACAACAGAGACATCACCGCAAACAGCAAAAAAACGTATCGCACTTTCATCACAAACCCCATATACCGGCTCCTTCAATGTTGGAAGTTCGCATTTCCGTAAAACGGGTCCTTCCCATACGACGTCAAATCCGTTTCGGTATTTTACACTTGTCTTGCCCATTAATATCACATTTACATCAAAATTGCAAGCCCCCGCGCCGGAGTTGACCGAACCCTTCTACACTTTGCTTTTAACAGGCAGCGCGCCGAAGTACACCGGCATATGGACTAATAAATCATTTAGCCAATCCCGGTTTTCATCGATGGAAAAGTCGTGCATTTCGACGGGTTATCTGTTATTATCTTTGAGAAAGTTTTTGGCTGATTCTCTGAGGGTGCACTGAATTGATCTTAAGCAATTTATAAATGTTTGAACGCTTCATATGTAAAGCTAAATTAAATATTCCAGGGAGGTAGCATGGTGATGCGAAGAAGGCTCTTAATGGTGTTAGCGGTTCTGGCTCTGGTGATGGCTGAAACTTTGTCGGCAAGCGCCACCGAGTTCCCGAAAGACACAGAATACGTCAATTCTATCGGCATGAAGTTTGTCCGTATCAAACCCGGCACATTCCGAATGGGCCATTCTGGGCTATTGCCTTTTGAAATCCTGCCCCATACCGGCGGTCGCGGAGATCGCATGGATACGCTCCGGCCGGGCGATTTCGATGAAAAGCCGGTGCATACCGTCAAAATTAAAAAAGCTTTCTACATGGCTGTCTGTGAAGTCACCAACTTTCAGTATGAAATGTTCGATTACAATCACAAACTCAGCCGAGACAACCAAAAGGGCATTTCCAAAGACGATGACTCGGCCGTAATTTTCGTAAACTGGTATGAGGCT
>Ga0075123_10001144_pt1 | contig 13506 bp, 23 predicted proteins | sample AntAceMetag02UKX_FD_69808 | JGI IMG/M metagenome (GOLD analysis project Ga0075123, IMG submission 69808) | Saline lake microbial communities from Ace Lake, Antarctica - Antarctic Ace Lake Metagenome 02UKX | ecosystem: Environmental > Aquatic > Non-marine Saline and Alkaline > Saline | place... | reverse complement strand
ACGTCTGCCCCTGCAATCTTACCAATAACGCCTGATCTGATAAGTTCCGCACCTAAGTTTCCTGCTGTGTCTGCGAATCTTGAATCCTCTAGCAATACGCCCCATGTATCAGCAGAAATAATAACTTTAACCTCTGCAATTTGGATGCCTAGTTTTACAAGCTCTTTTACACTGTCTTTGATTGATGTATAAGCTGTTGAACTAGTAACTGCAATCAATGACGTTTCTGGTGTACCTTCCATGAGTGCATCAATAGCTGATTGCTCATATTCCAAACTTACAGAGTACCCTGCTGAATCCATACGTTGAGCAACTAAATTGTCAGGAACTGCTGCTGCTTCATAACCGTCAATAAGCTCGTTAACTGCTTTTTCTTCACTAATCAATACATCAAGATATTCTGTTGCTGATGTTGAAAGTGCAACGCCTGTTGAGATATTGTAATCTTGTACTAATACTTCACCGTTTCTAACTGGAATCTTAACCGATCCTGCTTTTGGTGATCCTTCGTAATCTCTACTAAATAGATTCCTAATTAGTGTCTTAGCTCTATATAGTTTTACAATCATATCCGCATAACGTTCTCTTAGTTCATGTGTTCCGCCTGTACCTTTTGGGTTTGCCATTTTTTAAATCTCCTCTTAATCTTTAAATACATCGGGATGTTTTTCTTTCAGTATCTTTTCAACTGCCGTTAATCCCTTTGTTGTTGCTTTCATCTTTTGCCCTGTTTTGGGCTTAGATTCTTCATCGTCTTTTGGTTTGATAAAATCTTCCACATCGTAATCGTCTAGCAAATCGCTGAATGTTTCGCCATCTTCCATGTCGCCCATGATGTCCTTTGCGATCATCTTAGCCATACGCTTTGAAATGCCTAACGCTTCCACTTTTGAAATGTTACCGCTTAGAACTTCTTTAGCCTTGTAAGACTTATTTTCATTCTCTAATTCTTCGATTCTTTGTGTAATGTCAGTATCAACTTCTTTTTTCTCTTGTGTGCTTAGTGTTTTATACTCATCTGAACCTTTAAACTCTTTAATCGCTGATCGTTTAGCTTTTGCCTTAACTTTGCCTACCAGTTTATCAATTTCATCCTGTGTATAAGTCACTGCCTCATTTTCAAGTTGAGTATCTTCCGCATCTGCGTCTTGTTCGTTATTAACGTTAATATCGTCTTTTGCCATTTTTATTATCTCCGTTTAAAGCCTGTCGGCTGTATATTCCGTTTATAGCTCGTCAGCTTATTTATTCATGGATTGTATATCTTTTTTAGTCCATGTAAATTTCTTCTCATTTGGCTTTTTTGCGCCTTTCCCTTTTTGTAATTGTTCAAATATTATCTTTTCGGCTTTTGTCATTGCTTTATTACCGCCTTTACAATAGTGTGTTTTTTATCGCCACCGTATATAATTTCTTTAATTTCCAATTCTACACCTCTTGGCATTAAGAACTCAGATTCTCTCTTCATCCTAGAAATAGGATTTATATATAACCCTTTCGTGCCTGCTGGTACGTCTATTTCAACAACTACATTCTTACCCCTGAAAGATTTACCATAACTTTGCTTTGTACTTGTTGACATATAACCGTTATCTTTGAGCGTGTTGCCTTTTAATAACCCTTTGAACGTGTCGTCATCAACACCAATAGCTCTATACACCTTGATATTTTCTTTCAATGTGGTGTTTTCTAAGGCTGTGTCAAGGTGTTTCATCATGTGTTTCGCTTTATCGTCTAAATCATCAAGTACGCCACTTCTAAGGTTTGTATTTGTTCTATATCCAATACCTGTGTAATGATCAACTGCTTTTGCTTCGTCTAGCGATAATCTGTCAAGTAAGTTCTCTTTTGTAAAACCATTCTTTGCTTCAAATTCTTTCAATTCCGTTATCTTTTTATATTGCTTATCTTTTGCTACGCTCGCAATCTTAGGCTTTTCTACAATCTTTGGTTTTTCTATCGCTTTAGGCTTTTTAGGAGTCGATTTCGCTTTTACTTCTTTCGGTTTCGCAACAACTGGTTTACTTTCAGCTTTTTTGAATTTAGGCTTTTCAAGTGTTTTAGGCTTTTTAACTGTTTTAGGCTTAACAACCTTGCCTGTTGTATTGCTCGCTGTGGTAACTTGTCCGCTTAACTTTCTGTCAAAGCCTACAACACTTGTTCGTGAAGTCTGCATTAATCCCTTATCTGCCTTATACTGCTTTAACGCTTTGTTTTGTGCCTTTAAAGACTTAGAATTACTTACAAACGATTCTTTATCACCTGTTTTGTTATCTCGTATAAGCTGTTCTTTTCGCTTACGTATGTTTCTTTCTTGGTATCTCATACCTTGTATATCTTTATATTGTTGCTCGTTTTCGTCTAAATCATAAGGTTCGTATCTTTGCTTTGATATTCCTACCACAAATGGATAAAAGCTATGTGCGCAATTCGCACCCTTTAAGCCTGAAACACTTCCATAGTCCGTTACACTGGCTAAGTTTTTATATCCTAGCGTTGAACCCTCTACCGAGTATATCGCACCTTGCCATTCTGCGTGGTCTGGTCTTGAGCCACTATGGCTGTCAACTTCAACATGATTATTGCCCCATTCTCTGTTACGTTCCATTTGCATCTCGCCTGCTAATTGGCTTGTGCTTGTAATAAGTTCACGCCTTACAGCATCTTGGACCCTTGCGGTTGTTACTCTGCCATTTTTACTGACATAAGTCTGGCCTGTGATTCCTTTATCCGCTAGTTCTTTTGTTGCTTTACGTGTTGCTGTTTGATAGCTTGTTCCGTTTTTCATGTCTATAAACGCTTTGTTAACTACATCAAGAAACTCTTTGTTTGCACTTTGTAATGCTGTAGTTCTTGTTAGATTAACCGTTCTTAGCATTTCAGTTTCTTTATTGTTATACATTCTGTTCAAACTTAGCGAATTACTCGGCTTTGTTGGTGTTGCTGTCAATAACCCTTGTTTAGCAGCCTTTATATAGTCCTTTTCGCCCTCGAATATCGTTCCCCATGTATTAGGCTTGATATAACCTTTAACCGCTGTATTGCTTGTTTTAGTAGGTCTAACGATGTTTGCGGATTTCGTTCTTAATTCGCTTGCTTTTGCATTTTTGCTTCTTTGCCACGCATCAGCATCGTCTACTATTTCATCATAAGGGAATTCTTTGTATATTTCTTCGAGTAAATCCGTTTCTATTTTCTCATAGCTGTATGTTGCATCATCTATTTTCGCCATGATTTACTCCATTATTAACATTTCCGTTTGTGGTTCGCTGTCTTGTATTTCGCTTATCGCTTCGGTTGCGTCTTCTTCGGTTTCGCCGTATATTTTCATACGATATTCAACTTTAGACATAACACCGATTCCGACCTCCGATTGTGCTGCGGTTCTTTGCTGTTCTTCATTTACAAATATTGAATTATCGAAATGAATCTTTATATCCTGTTTTAAATCGAAATTACCGCCCAAATACTGGTTTGCTAGTCCTAGAATCGACTTTGACAAATCTTGTAATGCTCTTTTTATTATAAGTTCATCTTTTTTAACTGTACGAACTGTTTTGTTGTTTATTGAATCGACTTCCGTTGCTGTTTTAATAACTCCGTTTGTGTGTGTGTAGAAGTCTGAACCTAATCCACATTGCATACCTAGCACGGATAAAAACTCTTGCAATCCTGCTTTGTGTTCTTCTACTCTCAATACAGGGTCAAACGTTTCAATCGGCTTGTTATTATCGCCCATGTCAACGTCATAAAATAATGATTTCTTTTTATTGAATAGCTTTTCAAACTTTTCACCAATCTTTTTAATCGAAGTCAAAGCGTTGTTTATAAATATTCTTTTACGCCCCGTTTCAAACTCGCTATTAAAGGTTTCAAAACATCTGTTAATTGCTTCTAGTGCATCCGTACTTTTCGAGAACCTTGACATACCTAGTCCACAATCCATATCAATCGGGTTAACTGTATTAGGTGTTATGATCTGATAAGTTGGATATAATACCTCGCTTATCGCCTCAGTACCGTCTGCATATTTTCCTTGTTCGTCGCATTGCTCAACGTCGACATTACCGTCTTCATTGACCTTTGCTCTTATGTTTTGTATATGTGTTTGTGTGAATACTGTCGCTTGGCATATTTCCTCATCGCCTACTTTGTCAATAGAAACCGTCGCAACTGCTTTAATCGTTCCATTCTCAACAACTAATGGAAGAACCATGTCACCACGTATATAATCAATAACGATCTTTTCACCGTCTATATACTCAACAAATGCGCCTGTTCCTAATCCGTTTGTTATATCTATTAACCAATTAGCACGAACATCAAAGTTATTCTTTTCAAGGATCGCCTCAATAAATAGTTTAGCATCTTCATCATCGCAAGAAATAGACCAATCTTCATTAAGCTCCATGTCTGCAATATCTTCACAAACCTTTTTAGCCATGTTTAGTGTTTTATCATCGCTGTCAGAGTTTGCGCTTGATTGGCTTATATCACCAATGTATTGAACTAGCCATTTATTAAGCATAATATTATAGACTTGCGTTATGCTTTTAATTGACGTTGCGTTCTCTTGGCTTATGTTACTTGCGAATGTATTGTGTATGTATTTATGAAACTTCGTTAGTTCTGCCATCTTACCGCCCTTAATATGTTCTTCTGGAACACTTCGGTTGAATACTCTTGGGCATCAATCGTGTCAATGTTGCTTGTTCCATCGTCTAATCGCTCCGTTTTTAAACTGTTTGATTGTTCTTTCCATACTGCATTTTGAAACGCATCTATTGTAGGTGTGCAACTCTTATGTATTTTGTAAGCACCATGCGACATCATAGCTAGATAAAATGCTATCCTGTCCACTATCTTGCCCTTTTTAGCGTTCTTAACTATCACGTTTATCTTATGCTGTATCAATGCTGTTTGGAGTCCGTTCTTTAGCGTTACCGCTTCACTATCAGCGTATACTGTAACAACTCTGTGTCCATCTTCTTGCAGTTCTTGCATGAACTTTATAAACGCCTCATCCATGTCTTTTGGTGTCTTTATGTCTGTACTCCAGTAATCCTTGATCGTTATAACTTGTGTAAAATCATCGTTAATCGCTGTTGCATTGAACGCATAACCCGATTTATTACCACCAAAGTCAACGCCCACAAAAACATTGTTTTGCTTTTCAACCCTATCAACTATGTAATTATCAGTATTATTAGCAAAGTCTGTGTATATAATCCCCTCTGCTGCTCTCCATAGTCCTAATATATATCTGTCATAATATACCGAACCCCTGTACTCTTTCTTCAAATTATCAATGAACTCTTTATCTAAATATGTATTATCGTCAATTACGAAATTCCATACTTTTTTATTTAATTCTTCTTGGTCGATAAATTCTTTCAACCAATGCTTCGGCGCATCAGGATTTGTTGTTCCGTCAAACTTAGAATGTTTACTGTCAAGCCTTGACTTTAACATATCAAATATGCTTTTATCCCATGTTGCAACCTCATCGCCATAAGCGTATATAAGACCTGCACCTTGAATCTTTGTTACTGATCGTTTATCGTTAGCACCAACACATCTGAACTCTCTGCCGAATATATTGCAAACTCTTAATCCTGACCCTGTACCGCTTACTTGTGTAACATATTTCTCGCCAAACCTTAACCGCATAGGTTGTAAAACGTTATAATCAAGCGTTGAAAGTGTTTTGCCTATTAGAATACAATTACCTTGTGGCTGTTCTAATACTCTTTTAACGATTAAGTCATAAGTTATGAATGTCTTACCGCTTCTTGTTGCGCCACTCAATAAATTCCATCTAGCGTTAGCGTTTAAAATAACGTCTGCTTGCTTTGGTGTATAATTACTCATTTATTCTCATTCAAACGTTCCGTAATCATCGTTGTCGGCTATTATTTTTTCTATAACCTCGGAAGCCTTTGTAAATCTAGCGGTATCATTATAATAAGTTGTTAATATCGCTCTTAGGTTTCCTTTCGCATGTTCCCACAGTATACTTCTTTGCATTTGCACTAAATCTTCATTACTCATGTTTTAACCCCATTTCTAATTACTCAATATTCTCTTTAACGCTATCGGCGATAAGTTTGTCCATAACCCCTAAGCAATCACCGTTATATAATTTATTCATCAATATCTTTCTCGGCTGATCCGTTCATTGCATTAACTAACTCTTGTAGCTTATCCGTTGTGTCTGTTTCTATATGTTGTTTATCCACTTGATTCAAGTGTTGTTTACCCATCCATATTAACATCGTAGGATTGCCACGTTTAGCGACATTCATCTGCTCTCTACGTAGTGACATTTTACCGTCTGAACTATATGTTTTATAGATATCGGAAAATCCCACGCCATAATTGTCCTTACACCAACGTGTTAAAGTCTTTTCGTCGCATCTAAATATAGCGCATATCTCGTCTTTAGTGCAGAATATACCGCATAAGTCCTCAAATTGCAATTTATCAAATTCTTTCTTGTTTGCCATTACATTTTCCCTTTTTGTGTCAAGCAGTTTGCCTTTACTCTGCTTATATCGAAGTTCCACTCATCTCTTAGCCATCTATAAAACTTATGCTTTGCACACCATCGTTTGTCACATACGTCACATATCATAAAATCATCTTTCATAATCCCTCTTTAATCTGTAAGCCTACAGCCTATCAACGTGGTTCAGTGTTACTTATAAGTCATAGGCTCACTCATCCGACATTGGCTGCAATTCTCTCAATATCAGTTTACCGGTTTATTATGTTACTCTAAATGGTTCGTAAGGGTTCGTTGTGTCACGTTGTGGATATAATGGATATGTTGGATAATAAACATTGTCCTGTCTATTTTCTTCTACCACTGTTTCTTTCACTATTTGCCCTTTTTCGTTATATTCTTTTGTTGTTGTAATAACTTTCATCAACTACACCCCGTTGTTTCGCCACATACTGAACATATATGGCAAGTTCCGTTTGGTATCATGTTTGTGTTTCCGCAATTACTGCATGCTATCATCTTATTCCTAACGCACAAAAAACACAGACTTGATCCATGTTGATTGTACAAATAAATTTAAGGAGGTCTTTTCCATTAATCACCTATTATACGCTTTAGTCCCCCGTAGCTATTTACTAGCGTATGCTACCCCACCGATTGAACGGTTCACCTTTTATGTTAACAACCCGTACTACAAGGTTACTATTTATCTGCCGAGAGCCAAAAACTAAACCATTGCTATAGTAGCCTAGAACCTATGCTCTCTCGAAAGTTTTTTCTAAATGCTGCAAGCAAGAGTCGAACTCGCACTACCGACTGATATTTTCATACCCTTCGGGATCCTATCCAGTTAGACGATTGCAACAAGGCTTTTTATATCGTTGTACTTTCGTATATGCTTTGTTTGCGATAAATAAGCTTTTTATTTTACATTTAAAGCCAATCCCATATCCCGCAAACTTAATGCAAAACTTTATTCTTTTTATCATTCGCACACCCATGTTACTCATACAATATTCTATTCAAGTTTAGAGGATTACGACTCATCCACGTATCAGCCCTATACATGGCAGGTATCCACCGAGTGCACTCAGCTTCGTTCTCATCGGGCATCCTTTGTTCACACCGTAATCTTTTAAGCTTGCTAGTCTTTCCTAGCAGTCAAATGATTCTAAAATAGTACGTCTGCTACTCATTCGATATGGTCGTAGACCGATAGCCACATACTTGCAAAGTCAACATTACTTTTCCTACTTGGTGGAATAGATGAGATTTGAACTCATGTTAGTGCCAATAATGGTTGGTAATCAGCACTCTTACCTAGCTATCCCATACTTCGCACTTTCAGCGTGTACCTACTCATGCGAATTGTTTCACACTTCAACGCTCGTCAGTTAGTTACTTCGTGTGGTCTTGTTTCTGTACACCTATTATACCATACTAATTATCTGTTTACAAGTTTTATTTTGTTTTCCATGCAAAAATTAGTACAGTTGTACAAATTATCAGCGTCATTATTACTCCATCACTCATTTCATTCTCCTTATCCCTATGTATATTCTGACTAATACCGCTATTGTCACGATCAGCCCAATTATCAATATTGCCATGTCTAAGCCTTTTCGCCCGTTAGCCTTGCCACAAACCTATCGTCTAACACTGGCTCGCTCATACACCGCTTATAATACTTGTTAGCCACCTTTAAAGTGTCGTGTCTTTCTAAATACCTTTCAAATATTGCTAATCTGCTTTTTAATGCCTGTTCGTCTGCAACATACTCTGATATTGTGTTCCTTAATGATTTTTTAGTATCAAACATCTTTTCTCCTATACACGCAATAGTGTTTTTTAAAATACTCGTTTCCCCTAGTGATTTTATATGCTGTGGCTATTGATTTCACACGCTGTCTACAATGCTTTACAATAACCACATAATTATCACCTATGTTCTTTTCATAATAAAATGTTTTGCCATGCCTTGATTGTTTATAGATTATATCAGGCTCGTTCATTACTCTGTCAATAATCTCTAAATTAATTTCTTTGTGTTTCTTTTTTATATGCTGGTGGTATGTCTTAGCATGAAGTATTATTTTATTATGTTTTACTGTTCTGTATTTCCTTAGATATATTTTATTCTCCTTTCTATTCTTTTGGCATATGATAATAACCGTATGTGTTAATTATCTTTTGTGCGATTTCATCTGAATTGTCTACTTTATCACCTGCTGAAATTATATATTTCGTCATTTCATTTCTTATATACGCTGTTCTTATCTCTTGCATTACTTCTAATGCTCTTTCTTTGGTTTTGTATTTTGCCAATATACAATAATTTTCTTCAATCATTATCTCAAATATTTTAGGATATCCATCTATTTCTGTATCTACGTTTTTGCGCACTGTTAAGTTTATTGCTTCATAATTTATATCTCTCATCTTATCTTGGCTTACTATTCTCATGTTATTCACTCCTTATTTTAATACTGGTGTAATTATTATTTGCTCAACGCCTGTTTCTTTATCCCATACAAAATGCTTTGATCTTTTCAAACTTCCCACGAACGCATTGTCGTAATGCCATTTATCCGTACCACTTATTGACGGAAGCCTACGAACCGTTACGCCATTATCTTCAAAGATACCGCCACCGTCTTTGTGTAGGTGTGCTGGATGTGCTTCTCTGTAAATCGTGTCGCCAAATAGTTTTGCTTGCTCTTTCGCCATAAGTTCAGCGATCTTTTTATCATTCATTTTTGTACCATGCAACATCAGCAACGCACATTTGCCATATTTGTAATATTTTCTACCCATCGACATAGCGTTCATGGTGGTTGTATCAACTGTGATGTGTTCCTCGTTTCTGTACCATGATTCCATATCGCACGCTAGATGAAAAGTTGATTGCATTGAATGATTATCTTCTAACCATATAAACTCAATAGGGCATTTGTTTTCAAGGTACAACGCGTCTGCTGTTTTTATCAGCATTTCTTTCCCTATTTTATATATCTTTCTTGTTCTTGCATCAACATCCTGTGGCGTTCCATACGTTGTTGTATTCTGTGGTGTGTCTACGTGTAACAAATCATGTGAGAATGGATATATAATTCTTTCAAAATCAACGTGCTTTGTCTTTTCAATAAAATCTTCTAACTGGCTCATGTAACGCCTTTGAGCAATCTTATGATCGTAATTCTCACCAGTGTCACCACTCCATGCAAATTTTCCGATATGCGGATCAGCGATATTAAATTCCCCTAACTTTTTATTTTTCTTAAAGTTCAGATTGATATTAGGTAATTTATATTCATGCACCAATTCTTCATGGATCTCTTTTACATCAACCATCGTTATTCCATCAATCGGCTTTACCGACAACATTGTTGAATATAGCTGCTGAACTCCGTCAACTTTAGAATATACATTCCACTTTTTAACCTTGACATTTGTTACTTGAAATTCATCAGGATCAAACCCATGAGCTTTAAGCATATAATTTTTATCTTTTGTTTCTGCTTGGCTCATCAGTAAAACTCGCTTGCTCTTGTAAAGTTCGCCATTATCTATTATTTCAAACTCTTCGTCATATTGCACCGCTTCTTCGTCTGATAAATCATCTAGCTTTTTGCTCATTAATTCCAAATATTCAGGCAATCTCTTGCAAGCACTCCGTACCATGTGATAGGTAAATACTTCATCAGGAAACTCGCTTGATAATACATTTACTTTATCGTCATACTTTGCGTGCTCTTTTAACCACAGTTCTTTTAGTCTTGCGCTTGATTTATCTGTCATATTACCCCTTTATAATGCTGTCGTAACCGCCTCTATAAACCCATGCTCGCTGAATGTATCTGTATGCCCGTCACTATCTGCTTTTACCCTGTACGGTTTTTCTCCATATCTAATTTCATCAACTTCGATTATCGTTCCCCAACCGAATGAGAATGTATTAACTCGGTCTCCTACTTTCCACATTTCGTCCCTTTCTTGTCTACCTATCGCCATACATATCCTACACCCTGCATGATCTAGGCTTTCAGATGGATCATCGCCTTGTTTGATTTCTTTTAATGCGTCGAATAAATGTAATAGTGCATGCGTTATATCATCGTTTAATGATACTTTGTGCCAGTTCTCACTTCCGTATTCGTCAGCACCTTTTTTCTCTAACTTCGCAAGTCTTGGTACTGCATACATTAGATAGTCTTTGAATGATACTCCTATGTTGGTTTGTTTAGCTTCGTCGATTGTCTGATTTGCTAGAATTGTTTGTTCCTCATCTATCACGTCATCTTTGTAGACCGCATATTTTTTACTCATCTTCACCCTTTCTTGTGTTCCATTTATTCTGTTTCACTCTCTAGTACGTTTAGCCAACATTGTTTGCAACTAACTCCAGCAACATCACTCGCTTCGTTGCACCCAATTTCATTTAAGCCAATGTTACTAGGGCAGTGTTCACCCATGCAAAGTAAATCCGCCAACTGCTCGTTACTCATAGCGTTTATTTTGTCACGCCCTGTTTGTTTAATTCCAGACATACAATTTGGATTGTTTTTCTCTCTCGTATAAGTTTCATAACAACTTCTTGAACAGAATTTATTACTCTCACTAAACGCAATAAATTCACTATCGCACTGTTTACATCTACTCATTCTTCTTTCTCCTCTCTATCTCGTCTAACGCTTCTTGTTCGGTTGGGAATAGCTCGGATTCATCCACTCCCCACGTTCCATCACATTGGTACTTTAATCCAAACCCACTATAACTTATTCTTCTAACAACTGTGGCAAATACTTGTGAACGATGTTCAAATTCTCTTATGTGCCATACAGCATCACCTATTTTGTATTTATGTTCTATTGTTGGCATCACTCTGCCGCCTTTCCATAGCTTCTATAATCTTATCTTTTGTCGGCTCGTCTGGTGCGAAGATTACCATTTTTTCCTTTTTAATTACGTGTTCTTTTATATATTTCAATAATTCTATCCTCGCATAAAGCTCAATCTCTCTGTCATGTTCTATCGCATCGTCTATTTCATCTTCATCAAACATTATTAAGTCATCCAAATAAGCATCCATAATCGGTTTACTTAAAATCTCATATGTTTTAATTTCCTTCATACTCCACCGCCTTATCTAAGTCACCGCTTTGGATTTTGTGCATAATTCCATTTAGCAAATACACATTCGTTGTGTAACACTTCATCCTGTTTGGGTTATCTGAACATTTATCAATTTCATCTGCTATCGAATTTATGTTTGCTTGCAACCATTCCAACAAACCCTTTTTATACTGCTCTACTGCTTGGGTTTCGATGTTGCTTTTTATCGCATCGTATGTCCCTAGCTTCTCTTTATCTATCATTTTAGTTCTCCTTTATGTTATCAGTAGTGTCAAACCTTGATACGTATATTCAAACATTTTCTTTTTCATTTTAAATACTGCCGTTTCAAATCCTTTCGAATCCTCTACGATCCGTTCTTTTGTTTTCATGTCTAAATATTGGAAGTCAGCCACATACTCTATCTTTCTATACTTCTTACTGTTCTTTCCAAACGCTGGTTGTAACAAATATCTCGGCTGCAATTCTAGTTGCGTGATCTCGCCTGCTTTTTCTAGTAGCTTTAGTTCTAGGTATCTGTTAGCTTCTTTCTTGCTGTCAAACTTTATACCGTCTATTGTTGTCTTGGTTGCGTTGTATTTATTCCGCATTGATTTCCTTTCTGTATTTGTGCGTCACGCCTAGCTGCGTTCTTTTAACAACAATGATCGGGTCTTGTTCATAAAATCTATAGCCCATTTCTCGCATTTTATTCATATCTTGCAACATCTTTTCTTTTCCATCACCATCAGCAATCATATAATTAATCTCTTTTATTTCTGCATTATCGTTATTCATGTTTAAACTCCATCCCTAATCCCTCGAAATACGCCTGTAAACTAGCTATTTTAGCGATTAACTCACTTACTTGGTACGTTTGTTCGTCTCGGTATAAAAGTTCCTCTAAGGTCGCTATATTCATATCCGTTTTTCCTTTCTATTGTATAATTTAGCGTTGATCTTTTCAAGCTTTAGAAATAACCATTGTATGAACTTATTCGCAAATGTTATTTTAGTTTCTATATTCGCCCATTGCGGATCGTCTTCCGTTCCTACGTTTATTTCCATTGTATAATTTTTCATTCCTTTTGTTGGCATACTCTCTCCTATTCTATATCAGTTATTTTATTTCGTCTACTATGTCACTTAGCAATACATCAGCGTACCATGTGTGGTCACTTTCACTCACTTTTATAGTAGCCATATGAGGACACCCTATAATTATGATTGTTATTATTTCACCTATAAGAATTATAGTTCCTTTGTCACAATCACACCATTCAAATAATACTGTATCACCTTTTTCATATGCAGTTTTCTTCTCTTTCATCTAATCACTCCAATTCAGTTATTTTAAAATTTATATTCCTCTTCCCATATTTTACCGCACTTATTGCACGTGTACTTTATCGTTTCTTTTGTATCTCCTACAAATTCCCAAGATAACAATGATCCATAATTTCCAGTCCTACAACCAGCACTACACTTCATTCTATCGGTGTTCTCAAGCCATACAATAAAATCCTCATCGCCAATGTAATCTTCCGATATATTATTTAAAATGTATTCGCATGATTTACATACTCTCCAATTCTGCCAATCACCTTCAAATATTCCATTGTATCTAATAGCTAATTTGCCCTTTGGTATCTGTCTATTGCATATTATACATTTATGTGCTTTTCTTGTTTTTCCAATTTTTATTTCACCGAATGTATTACTCATAATCACTCCAATTCTAAATAACTTTCTTCTAAATATTCAACGCCTAACTTTTTCAACCTTTCACAATCGACATCGCATACCTCAGCTAATCCGTCAACATTTTTCTTAACTGTCCAATATCTATAATCGAGATATTCATCATCCACCTCATATGTAAAATATCC
>Ga0075123_10001142_pt1 | contig 13514 bp, 18 predicted proteins | sample AntAceMetag02UKX_FD_69808 | JGI IMG/M metagenome (GOLD analysis project Ga0075123, IMG submission 69808) | Saline lake microbial communities from Ace Lake, Antarctica - Antarctic Ace Lake Metagenome 02UKX | ecosystem: Environmental > Aquatic > Non-marine Saline and Alkaline > Saline | place... | reverse complement strand
AGATGGTTTAAAATTTTCAAGATAAATTTCTATTCTCTGGAGAGTTTTAAATAATTCATCTTGATTTTCAAAATCAAATAAAGCTGTAGTTAAAACCTTTATTGACTGGAAATCTTTATTGTGATCACCTACTTTATATGTGCCAAAAAAGTTAGTTAATTTTTCTATTTTGTCTAAAGTATTTGGATCAAATCTAGGTGAATAATGATTTTGGACAATATCTAAAATTTTATGAGCCTCATCACAAATTGTAAAATCTCTAGCAGGAAATATTTGATCATCTAAATCCATGTGTTGGTTTGTATAATTTTGCATTATTAACCAATATGCATAGTTGAGAAGTGAAGTAGGAGATTCAGATGCATGATCTCTGGCATTAAAATATGGACAAGAATTGTAACAATACATTCCTTTAGGTTTTTTGTTTCTAATTCTACAAGTCCCTAATGAATTCTTTTCCATGTTATCAATGCACAGATAATTATCAATTCCTTTTACAGAACCCCATTTAAAATGGTTTCGTTTGAAATCTTTTTCGTATTGTTCTTGGAGTGCAATATCAGAGGCTAAAATATATCCTTCTTTTCCATGTTTGTTTAGAATATATGCAACTGCTAATCCAATTATTGATTTACCTGATCCGACAGGAGCATCTAGTATAACTACCTTAGTTTTATTCTCATAAGCTTCTACAATGCTTATTACTGCTTCTTTTTGTCCTTTACGCCATATGAAATCTTCAGGCATAAATATTTCTTCAAAATCTGTTAAGTGCTGTTGTATGTCCATAGACATTTTATGACAAAAAAAGACCTAAGTTTTCTTAGGTCTTGTTAAATATTTTTTAAAATCTTCTTCCAGGAGGTCCATAATGATTGAACATATTTCCCCCTCCACTAGATCTTGGATTTACTACTTTACTTCCATTTGGACTTTCAGTTGGAACTGGTCTTTCGCCTGAGTCATCGACACCCATTCCACCTGGATTGGAAAAATTATTATCTAAATATTTTTCCGTTGCTGATTCTGAACTAAATGGTCCATAAGTTGTACTTTCTTCCCATTCTCCATATTCTTCATTAGCTAAATCCATATACCATTTTCCATCTTTTGTTTTATAGAAATCACAATATCTTGACATGGATTCATTTAATGATTCTTTTACTAGTTTTGCTTTCATATTTTCTTCTATATTTCCTTTAGTTTGCTCCCAAAAATCTGGATTTTCTAATTCATCCATTCTTAATTTGTAAAAGAACGTTAATGCGTCTTGGGCTTTCTTATTTAATTTTGGATTTTTAAACATCCGTTTATAAACTTTTTCTACTTTTCTTGTACTATCTATTTTACTAAACAATCTTTCATAGAATGACGTAGCATATAATGCCCAGTATTCTACAGGATCTGCAACTTTCCTTGGATCCAATCTTAATATTTCGAAAAGTTCTTGTCTATTCATAATCTTTAAATGATTCTCCAACAAATTGTTTAGGTGCAACTGATTCAGCCATCATATCTTGTACTTTGACTTTCTTCATTCCACCAGTTTTAAGTTTTAATAAAAAACCATCACCCATTTTGGCCATGGGAACACCTTCTCCTACACCACCAGCAGATCTAAATTTTACACTTACTCTACTAAATTCAGGGGAAGTTAATTCATGTTCTAATCTTTTTTGGATTTGTTTTTGGATAGCAATGTCCGTTACTTCGTCTTCTAATTCGACATCTTCGATTTGTTCAGGACCTGCTTCCGGAGCATCGAATTCATCATCGGCACCATACCAATTATCTGCTCCTGCTTCGGGATCTTTAATTTTACGGGGTCTTCCTCTTTTTCCAGCAAATTCATCTAGATTTTCCTTAACTAAATAGATCTTTTTCATGATCGTAATATTATTTTATATTTCGTCTTCTTCGTCTTCAACATCCTCATCTTCTTCACTTTCGTATTGTGCCTGGGACATTGTATATTCTCCGGGTTGTAAATATTTATTCTCAAAAAGTTCTTGGAGAGATTCGGCTACTAATTTCTTTGAATCACTATAAACAGTTATATCTAATCCGGCGGTAGAATCTTCTGCACTACAAAATGAAGTAATGGTAATTTTGGTTGTATCTTTGAAAGTAAAAACTATGAAATCGTTAGTTCCATCGAATTCTTCAGTTACGGTATGAATTCTTTTGCCAATTAAGTCTTTTGGCTCCATTTTCCCTAATTCGACATCAAGTTGCCCAACACCATCATCCCCGTTTGGATATGAACTAATGTTTAATTTTCCACCCTCTTCAAATTTTACTATGATGTATGAATTGGCTCCGTCGAAATCTTGATCAACAGACTTAATAGTTTTTCCTTCGATCCTTTTTAGATCATTCATATCAAATATATTTTATTTTATATATTCGAAATAAAAAGAGAAATTGTTAATCTCCCCCTCCTCTATCAAGTTCTTCAACCTCTATATCACTAAAGCCAGCGTTTTTAGAGATTTGAATTTTAAAGTCAAAATGTTCTATTGGAAGAGGTGAATGATTGATGATGAAAATATTTATATTCATTTCTTTAGAAATGCTTTGCAGCAAACCAATTATGTCATAAATCCCATCCCCGTCTATTGATGAAAGAACTTCGTCTAGCATAAAAATATTTAATGAGGGGTACTTTCTCTTTAACATTCTTATAATTGAAATAAGAACTGCTAAATCAACTCTTTTCTTTTCTCCTGTCGACAATGTATCAACACTGATATCTAAACCCAATTGCATTAATGATGGATCGAAATCTGAATTGAAATTTAATGAATATGGGAAATGAAGTTCATTCAATGTGTATTCAATTTCCTTATTAAGTGTTGGTAGATAACTCTCTAGAATCTTCTTTTTTACTCCGGCGTCTGAATAAATATCTTCTAATATTGCAAGATATTTAAAATCATCATCATATTTTACTTTATCTTTTTCTTTTTGGGATAAATTTTTAGAATTTTTGTCGATAATATTTCTAATACTCCCAAATTCTTTTGGTTTATCTGCCTTTAAACGAATAAGTTCAGCTTCTAAAGTTTTGTATGCAGATTCATATTGAATAATGAATTCATTAATTTTGTTGATTCCATCTTCTAATTTCTTAAAAGCTACCGCATAAGTCTGTTCGCTTTTCTTTATAGTTTCTAAACTAGTTTCTTTTTCTTTAATTTTCGAATTAAGATCTTCTTTGATTAAATCAAACCTTTGTTCACTAAAAGGAGTTTCACAAGTTGGGCATTTATCTTTTGCATATAAAGCTAGTTGTCTATTTATTTGGGCGATTTCTTGTGTTACTTTTGTTTTTTGTTGTATAAATGTATTATAAGAAGTTGTAATTTCCTGTTTCTTTGAAATATACTCATTTCTTTTTTTATAGCCCTCTTGTAATTTTGGTTTGTATGCAGTCAATTGAGTAACAATCTCACTAATTCTGTTTGTATTATCTTTGTTGACTTGTTCTTCTAATTTAGCTAATTCTTTAACCGCCGAACTTATATTGTTTTTGAATGAAATAATTTCTCTATCAAACAAAGTCATATTCATTTTAATATCCCTTAAATCATGCTTAACGAGATTATTCATTTTATTGATAATATCCATCGCAAACAATTTATCGATAATGATACGTTTATCGTTAGGATTCATTGAAATGAATGATTTGAAATCATTAACTGATAATGAAATGATATTGGAAAAAATGTGGTATGGCAGTCCGGTAACTTCCGAGTCGATATAACTTTGGTAGTTTGCTATACCACTTTTTCCAATGTCATTATCATCATTAGGTTCTTCACCCGGGGCATATTTATGTACTCTTAAATCTGATGGGGAAAGTTTTCTTTCTATTGTAACATCTGTGGTGGGATTAACAGAAATTTCTCCTCTAACCCAGCCGTGTTTATTCATTCTATTAGCAATCTCATCTTTCTTAAATTTATCTAATTTGCCATAATATAGTACTTTAGGCAAATTAACAAAAAAAGATTTACCGTTACCGTTCTTACCAAGGACCATCCAAAGACCTCCACCATCTGGTAGTTCTACAGTTTGTAATTTATTTCCAAATGGACCAATATTTCTCCATTGTATTTTTTTAAGCTTCATTCTTTGCTATTTTTCTTAACTCACGTAATAATTCTCCTGGATTTATAGTCGTTGTATATGAAACTGAACAGTCACCCCAGCTTTTTTTATCTTCTATTTTATGTTCCCAACAATTTTTGACAACATCTTCTATTTCTTTTATACTAAATTTTTTCATAATTATTTCTTACTTTTAAAGACTCCATCTTCATCTGGTTCTTTAGACCATTCTCTTTTCTTTACTATTTCAAGTTTGTTTAATGAGAAATGAAGCAATTTATTAAAAGAAACATCATTCCCATGTCGAATTCTAAATGCATCTAATAAAAGAAGTAGACAATCAGCCCATTCTTCTTCCTCAGCATGTTTTGCAGCAGTGTATTGCGCTAATTCAAAAAATTGATTAGCTGGTGTAAACTGATCAACATCATTTACTGAGTCAATAAGTTCTATTACTTCTAACTTTAAATGGTTCAGTGGTCCCCTGGGATCGGTTCTGGGCCCAAATTGATCCTCACTAAAGTCTTTTATTTCGTCTTTAAGATAATTTAACATTTTAATTTAAGTCTTCTTTGGAAGCTAATGCGTAATATTTCTTATTAAGTAACTTCAATTTAATAAGAACCTCTGCCTGATGTTGTAGGTCTTCTATACTATTTTCTAATAAAGTTAAGATATCTTTGATGTCAACACCTTCAACCATTTCGGTTAAATCATCTCCTAACATTTTTCTTTCACCTACGGTTTCAATTTTCTTATATTTACAATCCTCTAAAAGATCAACAAACTTAGTTAAATTAAATAAGTGAATATGTTTGTCTCGGACAATAATATCTGAGTAGTTATTATTGAATATATCAATTGATTCGTTAAGAGTAAGTTCCAACATATTCTCCAACGGAACTTTCTGAAATAATGGAGAAAACGTATTTTCTGTAAATTGTACAGTATTATCGCTTGGATTAAATTTATACAAACCTTTTTTATTTCCTATATCTGAACGTTTAGTTGAATAAGGAGATCCAATATAAATATACTGTTGGTATTCTTGTCTTTTGTGGATATGTCCCGAAAATAATCTTTTTATACCACCAATCTGAGTAAATTTAGCGCCTTTATGTATTTGTCTTCCATTATCGTAGGAAAAACCTGCTATATTTGTATGAGCAAAAACATAATTATGGTCATTTTTCTTTACATATTCTTCTTCCATTTTTTCATCACCTACCCATGGGAGTACTAGAATTTTCGACTCTCCATTTGTAATTATAAGAGGTTTCTCATAAACGATTACATTTGGGATGGCCTTGAATGGTCTAAGAGAATTGACATCCGTGTCATATTTCTTATAAATATCATGATTACCTGTGATAAAATAAAGTGGTATAATTTCTGATAACTCGATAACAAGATCGATTGACCTGTTTAGAACATTTATATCAAGTAATTGTCTATTGTCAAACCAATCACCTAGTATAAAAAGAATATCGCCATCCTGCATGTTTTCTTTCAGGTATGGGATATAAAAATTTTCAAAAAATTGAAGGTGATTTTGCAGCCACTCTAATGAATTTGCTCTAACACCAAAATGTAAGTCTGATAAAAGGAATATATTTTTGTACTTAATTTTCTCAATACCAACTTTAAATGAGCTCGGACTAGTCATATAAATTGTTTAATTATTATAATACGAAAAGGCACGTAGGTTTTAGTCTGCGTGCCTTTTCAAAAGTTTCTTAACAGGGCCTTAATTTAAAATAATCTTTTAGTTTTTATTCTTCCTTCTAACCCAAGTTTGTCATTTAATTCTTTTAATAGTGATTCTTTATCTAGCACTCTAATTTCATTATAGAGTTGATCATAATTTATTTGGAAAAATTCAGCAAATCCAATGAAAACTTCCATTGCGCTGAAATCTCTCTCCTTTTTTATTTCATCTTTGAAAAAATAATACATCTTAATCATGTCATTTTTGTCGACACGTTTTGGATTCTTATATTTTTCATAATAATCAGATACCTTAAAAATATCATAAATTATGCTGCTTAATAATTGAGCAGTTCTATGTTCTAATATATCCCCTAATTGATCTTCATATAAACTAGAAACTCTACTATCAACTTTTATAGTGCTAGTAAATTCTTGATAGTTTAATACACCCGAGTTAAAGGAATTATTAATAATCTTATCTTCTTTCATATTCTCTTCATTTATAAATTCCATTCATAGTTGGTGATTTTTGTTTAGCTATTTATTACAATAATTAAAACAATTTTTCACCTGTTATATCGATCTCCGGAAGAACTTCTGCTGGGTTCACTATAGGTACCTCCGGAGTGGTATTCCCTGCAATAAATGCGTGGATATCAGCGGTACCCCCAGATGACCTCGGTGTAGGATGATCAGGAGGACTTACGATATTATTAATTATGAAGTCCATGTCTTGGATTGGTGTATTTTTATCTTCTGAAATTCTCGCATATTTCCAATCTATTTCATATCTCTTCTTTGTATTTTCGTATCCCGAAACCCTATTAGCCAAGCATTTGAGATAGTATTCACCTCTAGCTTTCATTTCTGCATTTGTAATAATACCAAATAAAACATCAACTGTATGAAGTAATGCAGCAGATTCGGAAATGTTTGTGATATTTAAATCATTTGATTCCCAACCAGATCTGTTAGTTTGAGTTGCTGTAATAATTGCCCAACTTTCTTCCATTGCCATTGCTCTTAAATCTTCAGCAATTTGCTTGATTTTTATGTAAGTATTCTCTGTGTTTGGATTTCTCCAGTTCTTCATAATATTGATGTAGTCAACAAAAATATTATCAAACTTAACCCCCATCACATCTTCAGCTTTCTTTAAATATGTCCTTAAATCATTAACCGAACAGGTTGAAGCTCCAAATTCTTTTACATGGAGATTACCCATCGGAATTACAGAATTTTGTTTAGCTTGGTGAATTTTTTCTTTCAACATAGCTTGATCCTTTGCCCAGTCCTCATAATCATCCATTGGAATTGTGAACATGTTTGCTCCAATTCTCATGTTTACAATTTCTTCCTGCAACTCAAATGTTATATAAGCTGTTTGGTGTCCTAATTGAGCAGATTTTAATGCAAGATTTCCAAGCCATGTGGAATTATGAGATAAAATATTATTTGTATAATATGTATGATTATCAGTATTTACTTCAATATCATACATTTCTTCATACTCTTTCGTCTCTAATATAGTTTTAACTTTAGATACACCTAATGAAGTTTTAATATAATCTTCTATAGTTGCATCACACAAATATATTTCTTCACCATTTTTATTTATGACAATGTGATTATCTGCCCCTCTTAAAATAAGATTATTTTCAAGAGTTAATTCAAAAATTTTATATTTTATAGTTTTTCCGGTGGCGATTATATCTTCCCAACCTGTATCAGTTTCTACTTCCCATTCATTAGTTTTAAAAACTTCTGTAAATTTTTTATTATTCATAGGTTATAAATTTAAAAAAGTTAAACATTTTTCTAATACAAATTCAGGGCTACTTTTATAAGTTTGTTCCCAAATTATTAATAATTTATATTTTTTCTTTATTTCTTTATTTTTTATATTATCCAACTCCCATATATCTTTAGCTGTTAAATTAGAAAAAGGGGCTGGGGTATCATCTTTATCGTACATTTTAGGGTTTGCATGAAATTTATCACCATTAAATTCTATAACATTTCCATTATAGAAAAAATCGATTGCATATGTTTTCTTTCCGACAGAAAAATATTTTTCATTATTATGTTCTCCAAATTTAACATTTTCTTTATCTTTTATAAATTCAAGAATATCAAAGAAAAGTTTTTGAGAAACAGGAGAATAAAAATAATGTTTTGATTTTAACCAAATATCATATTTTTCTGGCCCTTCTACTTCTCCCCATTTCCTAATCATATTTTCTAAAGTAATACCCTTTAATTTGTTAATTCTTTCTTTTTCTTCGGGAGATTTTTTATCTAAAGTTTCTTGCCATTTAACTTGTCTTGCTCTCCATTTTTCCTTTCCAATTTCCTTTCCATACCGTCTTTGAAAATTTTCTAATGAACTAGTGGCTTGTCGCTCTTTAATCTTTTCTTCGGCTTCTTTATGTGAATAACCAAGCTTTATCCAATATTCAATATTAGTACTAAATGAAGATTTATATTTTTCAGGATTTTCTTTTTTCTTTTTTTGATAAGCCAGTTGCATTTTTTTAATATGCTCTTTGCCTTTTTCTTTAGCTTCAGCTTTAGAATATCCTTTTTTAATCCAATGTTCCGGATTACTAGATGACATTGCCTTTCTATCAAAAGCGCTCATATTTCGTTGAGATTCTCTGGCTTTTTCTTTTGTACTTTCAATTTTTCTTTCTGCTTCTTGTTTAGATATATTATATCTTTGCATTTGCCATTCTACAGAATATATGTTTGTTTTCATAACTTTTTATTTATATATTCTTTGTTTTTCCAGTTTTCGGTGCTATATTTTCATGAAAATTTCTCATTTCAACTTCTTTAATTTCTCCGGTTTTCTTATTTCTAATTTTTATTTTAGTATTTCCAACAACACATTTCCCAGCCTTAGGACCAGAAAGAAAAGTAATAAGTGATCCTTTCCAATAGCCTCCTTTTAAGCATAGATCAATGTATTCAAAACCTGAACTGGTTCTCTGCAACCTTGATTGAAGGTGAGCAGTTGGATCAAAAAAATCTGAACCTAAATTGAAACTAAAATCGATAACGGTTTCTGATGATAACATATGACGAATTTTCTCAACAACCTCGGAAGCATTCTCCGCCGTCACTTTAGTTGTTTTCATAAACGCAATAGCTTTCCTCATTACGTTGTCTAAATTTCTTACTTGAATCCAAGGACCAACATTATTTTCAAGCCATTCATCATCATACTGGCCTAATAATTGTTTGGTGTTGTATAACCCCGAGATTACTTCATCGCTATATTTTTCTCCAAGTCCTTTAACACGAATAAGTTCCACCATTTGTTCTTTACTTGGTGGTTCTTTATAACGCATTGCATGTTCCTTTGCTACATCAAATAATTCCCTAACGTTTTGGTTTTGGAAATAATCCGATTTAGACACATTAAGAAATAACTGATTTCCTAATATGTAATGGAAAAATATTTGCTCTTGATACATGTTTACCATAATTCTACTCCCATAAATGTTTAGTGATTCTATATGAAGTGTACTTGAGTTTTTCTATGTACCCAGCTTTTATAAGTTCTTCTAAATCGTCAATAAGATCTGATTTTACTCGAACTCTCGTGAATAGAGCAACTTCCCTTTTTAGAAATTCTCCATCGTATCTTTTTGTATTATCCAAGAATTGAACTATCTCAAAAAGTAAATCCTCAAGTTTGGGATCATCTATAATCCCTATAAGGTTTTTCATTTTGACATTTTTCTTTTTAATTGGCTTCATAAAGGTTTATTTTTTATAATACAAAAAAGGACCAAAGTTTCCTAAGGTCCTTTAAAGTTTATTAAGTTATATAGTTATTCTTGCTCCCGATCATCCATTTCAACATCCTCTAAGTCAGCAGTTACATCAACTAAATCTTCAAGCGATTCAATAGAAGGTAACATAAAAGTTGGTTTGATGACTTTCTCATCTAATTCGAGTAATACTTCATTAGTAAAAACTCTTTCAGTATAAAGTTCTCCTAAAGGAACTTCTCCACCCTCATGTTTACACACTAAGCTTCTTGCAGTTTCCCTTGGCCAAGCGTATCTTGTAACATGTTCATGAACATAATTCTTACCATCTTTTACAATAATAGTTTCCTTTTCTTTGTCAGATAGCGCCTTGAATGCTGCTGCACTTAACGGAACATCCGCGTCAGTTTCAAATTCAAAACAAGTATCTTGTTCTTTATCCGTTAGTTTAGCATAATCTTTAGGAGTCAACATTTTACCTCTAACAATACCACAATTTTCCCATGATACAAATTTCTCTAATCCTACATAAGGGTTTGGTTTCTTATAGAATGGAATATGAATTTGAACTTTAATTGGTCTGGCAAATCTTTGTTTTATTGGATTTACTGTTACAACGATACCGATTTTAGTATGTTTATCTAATCCTTTCTTTTCAACATGATCTGATGAGTCTTTATCAGTTAACTTAGATTTAGTTAACATCATAATAACTGATGAATTGTATTTAATTCCACCACCACCTGATACTTCATTATGAGGGAAGAAAGCTCCAATTGCTGCATAAACGTGGTTACAAATAATAAATGGAACTGCATTCTTGGCAAAATCTGTACCAACAACTCTAAACGTTCTACGAATAGCTTGTTGTTTGGTCATATCTCTTTTACCTGAACCTTCAGTTGTATCAGTCTTTTCTTTTGTTGAGGAAAGGTTTCCAAGTGAATCAAGAACTACCATAACTTTAGGTGGTTCTTTTCCTTTTTCTCTCATCGTATTGAGAGTTTCATTTAATTTTGCAGTTAAATGAGCAAATTGTTCTATTGTAGAAATATTTTCAATTCTAATTTTTGATGTATCAACACCTAATCTCTTTACGAAATCAATATCAATACCACCTTCAGAATCATAATAAACGATATGATATCCCATCGCGATTGCATTTCTACAAATACTTAAAGCTAAGTATGTTTTTCCAGTACCTTCTTCTCCTGCAAATGTCAATGATCTTCGGTTTGGCATTCCACCAAATAAAGATCCTGATAATGCCGCATTTAAAATGTAGGGGCCAGTTGGAATAAACTCGTCAATTCTTGCATAGATGCTATCTTCCAAAATATCTCCATCAGGAGAAAATACGCTGAGAGCGTCATTAAGTTCACTGAATGAAACAACTTTTTTATCAATCTTTTTTGCCATATTTATTTAAATTTATTTAAATTTTATATGATTGGAAAGGAAGAAAGTTTTATGAATATATAATAAAAGCAGTAATTCTTATTAGTAGTAAGAAAACCGAAGAGGGATCAACGGCTGTCCTGCCTTTTATATTTATTCGAAAATAATAGAGGGAAATCATGAAAGAATATCATTTTGTTTACGTCACTACTAATTTAATAAATGGGAAGAAATATGTGGGTGATCATTCTACAGATAATTTAGAAGACGGTTATTTAGGAAGTGGCCGGCCAACTTTTAATAATGCTAAGAAAAAGTACGGAAAAGAAAATTTTGAAAAGAAAATTTTAGAGTTCTTTGATACAAAATTAGAAGCTTTTAATGCGCAAGAGAAATATATCAAAATAGAAGAATCTCATGTTTCTCAGAACGGTTATAATATAAGTTGGAAAGGTGGACACGGTGTAAAAGATTGTATTTCAAAAGAAACTAAGAATAAATTATCAATAGCTACTAAAAATTGGCATTCTACAATAGGTTTTTCGGAAGAAACAAAGAAAAAATTAAGTAAATCTCTTAAAGGGAAAAATATTGGAAAAATACGATCTGAAGAATTTAAACAAAGAATTTCAGAAGCAACATCTGGAGAAAATAATGGAATGTATGGGAAAAATCATTCAAAGGAATCTAAAGAAAAACAACGTATAGCGGCTAAAAATAGAAAGACTCATGGGATGAAAGGGAAATTTCATTCAGAAGAATCTAGACAAAAAATAAAAGAGAAGAAAAAAGGAACAATCCCATGGAATAAAGGTTTAAAAATAAAAAAATTATTTTAAGTAATTTAATAGTGGTTTAAACCTACCAAATATTCGTTTCTTGGCTTCATTTTTAGAAAGAAATCCGGCCCAATCAACTTCTTCAAATTGTGGTTTAAATGATTCTTTTTCAATAGGTTTCTTTGGATAAGCAACGAAATAATAGACTCTTTTATAAACTTTCCCTTTGTTATCGGTGTAGTCTATATAGCCATTATCAGTTGAAGAAATATGTTTCCTTTTAATTTTTATTCCGGTTTCTTCAAACGTTTCGCGAATAGCTGCTTCAAGAGCATCTTCTTTTTTATCAACTCCACCCTTTGGAATAGAATAGGTTCCCCACCAAGGAGAATTAGTTGGGTGTACAAGTAACATTTTGTTATCTTGAATTACCACGAGTCCTGCAGAGATTTTTACACCTTTGTCATTTCTCCATTCGTTTAATGTTTCAGCTACCTTCATATATCTATTTATTCAAAGAAAAAGGGAGTATTTAAACTCCCTCTTTTAGTATAGATTATTTTTATATTCCCGATCTATATCTTCTTTACCTTCATCATAAAATGGTTTGTCTGCCATTAATTCGCATATTTGATAAAGATTTAATGGTCTCCACATATTTACAGAATTATCTATTCCGACATCATGAGAACGACCAACGCCTGGATTTCTACCATGAACATGTCCGTATAAATGAAAGGCTCCATGGATTCTTCTATTCCATGATAACATTGGATAGTGGCAAAGAACAATATGTATGTTTATTCCATTAACTTTATTACCATAAGTGAAGTCTTTGATTTGAGTAATTTCTCCAAACCTTGTAGATTTTCGTATGTTGTTATCGTGGTTACCAAGAATCAATGATTTATTTCCATTTAATCTATCAATGAATTTATCACTAGCAACTCTATTTGCCATAGTAACATCTCCAAGAATATAAAGTCTATCACTTTTACCTACTGTGTTATTGATAACTTCTCTAATTAACCATTCATCATTCGCTTTATTGATTAATCTTTTATAGGCTGGATCAGAAGTATCTTTGACTTTTACATCATTTTCTTTCAATTCCCTCTGAGAAAGATACACAGGTCTATTACAAATATCCACGATTTTTGGATGCTGCGCATGGAGGTCTGCTGTAAACCAAATTGACTCCATATCTTTTTTGATTTCCGGAGTAACTTTATCTAATATGTCTCTTTTTACATCTTTCATATATTCCATTGATATAAATCCCACATAACAGGATTTTCTAATTTTAAAATTTGTTTTTGTCTTTCATCACAGTCTTCATATTTCATATTTTTCTTTCTTAAAAAATCCTCTAAAAGAAACTGTTTACTTTCTATGTATTCTTTCATAGTGTTAGCGGTTCTTCTTTCTTATGCAAATAATCATAGTTTGGATTGTTTCTAATAAACCATCCTTCTGCAAAACAACAACCCTTTGGAGTTTGCATGTATTCTAAATCATGTCTCAGTGGTTCCTCAATGAAACACTTTTTATAAGTCCATGTATTTATCTCTTTGGATAAATCTAAAGTATAAAATTTTCCATCTTTCATTACTCCAGGAAACTCAATATCTATTGATGTTATATAATCCATTAAAACAAGCTTTTTGCGTAAATTAAATTTCCAGGTACTGGATTAAAACCAGCAGCTACCATAAATCGATTGAATGGTTCAACC
>Ga0075123_10001141_pt1 | contig 13516 bp, 13 predicted proteins | sample AntAceMetag02UKX_FD_69808 | JGI IMG/M metagenome (GOLD analysis project Ga0075123, IMG submission 69808) | Saline lake microbial communities from Ace Lake, Antarctica - Antarctic Ace Lake Metagenome 02UKX | ecosystem: Environmental > Aquatic > Non-marine Saline and Alkaline > Saline | place... | reverse complement strand
GGGGGGGGGTGAGGGGGAGATGGGCGAAAGGAGTGAGACCCCCAGGGTAAACCTGAGGGCTAATCGCTGGGGTTGGGGGGGGCACGTGGGGGCTTTTGTGGAAACTACTGTTGAAATTTTGTTGTGGGGGTGTTCTAATGTGCTGGTATGTTTGAGAATGTTTCTATAATTGGCGATGGTGCGATGGGCACGGTTTTAGGGATGGTGCTTTGTGAGAAGGGTATAGCTGCGCGGATGTGGGGGCATGACCGCGGGCAGTTGGCGCAGATGGAATCGGCGAGGGAGAACGAAAAGTTTCTGCCGGGCTATGAGCTGCCGAAAGAATTAGCTTTTGAAGCGGATGACGGTCTTATAATGGTCGGCGCGGACTTGATCGTTTCGGCTGTGCCGTGCCAGTATGCTCGTTCGGTATGGACGCGGCTGAAAAGTCATGTCCCCGCGGGCGTGCCTGTTGTTTCGGTGTCCAAGGGTATTGAGAACAGTACGCTGCTGCGTGCGACGGAGACATTAGCCGGTGTTCTGGGCGGCGATGTTAAATATGCGGTGCTTTCAGGACCGACGATAGCGGATGAGTTAGCCAGGCGGCTTCCCGCGACGGCTTGTGCGGCGTCTTCTGACGAGCAGTTGGCCCGGGAAGTCCAATATACGTTCAGCACAGACTGGCTGCGGATCTATACGAATACCGATATTGTCGGGGTCGAACTCGCCGGTGCGATGAAGAATATTATCGCCATTGCGGCAGGAGTTATTGACGGGACAGGTTCCGGTGATAACGCCAAGGCGGCGCTTCTGAGCAGGGGGCTTACGGAGATAACGCGCCTGGGCGTCGCGTGCGGGGCCCGGCCGGAGACGTTCGCGGGATTGACCGGTTTGGGCGACTTAGTGACAACGTGCATATCGCCGAAGGGGCGAAACCGGTCGTTCGGCGAGCGGATAGGCAGGGGACAATCGGTGGAAGAAGCAATCGGGGCCACCGAATCGGTAATAGAGGGGATCGCTACGTGCAAGTCGGTAGTATCACTTGCGAAGCAAAACGGTGTGGAGATTCCGATTACGCATGCAGTTTATGAAGTGCTGTTTGAGAACAAACCGGTTCTGACAGCGATTTCGGAGCTGATGAGGCGTCGGCTCAAAGCCGAATAAGCTTTATCGGTCTGCAATTGCCGTCCTATAAAGTCTTTTTTTATAACACTTCGCCAAATTTCTTTCGTCCGGGACGGCGCCAATTCGAAGAAGAGTCTTTGCTTTACCGTTCTTTCTTAAAGATTTGCGAATATTACCGGCGGCATATAAGGGAAAAACTTGATGCGTCGGGGCCGGAGCAATAGTCACAGCAGCGGCTTTTATGGGAAGTAGCGTTTTTTGTGCGGTTCGGCTCAAAATGAGGGGCAGTTATTATTACGGGGACTTGGTCATTTCGGTTTCTGTTTCATATATTTTATTTAGCACCATCCTGATAAAAGGGGTGTGATCGAAAAGTACGTTCGAGGCAGTTTTAATGCAGAAGTCAAGTTGGAACGATGATGTGATTGGCAGCGTCCCGGAAGAGTCGGGATTAAGATTTTTTTGGTCAGCCTTATTTAGGTGAAACGGCAAATGCTTTCGTTCTTCAAGAATCAGTCATATTCGATCGGTGTTGATGTTGGCGACGACATTATCAAGGTCGCACAACTCAAACATAATGGAAATGGTCTGACCCTGGTTGGCACCGCTCAAAGAAGCCGGCCGGCCGAGGTTAAAGCCGGCAGCAGCGACTGGCAGAGATGGGCCATCGAGGCTGTTTGCGAGTTGACGTCCAACGGCGGATTTCAAGGCCGGCAGGTGACAGCGGCTATGCCTCCAAATGAGGTATTTATCGATCAGGTTAGAATGCCCAAGTTCAAGGAGGCGGCAGAGGAGGCGGTACTGTCGAAGATTAAACAGAAGCTGCCGTTCGAGTCGGGCGATGCAATGATAAAGTGCATTCCGAGCGAGGGTGATGAGGTTGTTGTCGTAGCGATCGAGCAAAAGAAGATCGATCGCCACCTGGCGATATATGAGGAGGCTCATCTGAAGATTGAGTCAATGGGGATTTGGCCGATTGCACTGGTCAATACTTATGTGAAGTTCTTTGGCCGGCGCAAGAGCGATAGTAACGCGGTTGTAATGCTGCTCGAGATAGACGAGGGCAATACGAATGCGGTGATATGCCGGCACAAGAATCTTCTTTTTGCTCGTTCGCTGCCGATAGGCTCGAAGGAACTTACGACAGATGAGACGGTGACGAGGCTGGTTCTGGAATTAAATTCTTACAAGCAGCGTTTCACTTCGTCGCAGGGAAAGAGCGAGATAGAACGTTTGATTTTCCTTTCCGGCCAGATGCCGAGCAGGGATGTATGTGCGGCGATCGCCAAGCACCTTGAGATGCCGGCTCAGACCGGCGATTGCCTGGCGGCCGTTGCGATCGACGATCCCTGTCGCGCCGGTATAGAGAGACGGGGCCCGCATGTCAACTGGTCAACGGCATTCGGTCTGAGCTTATCGGAGGTCTGAAACAGACAAGGCAACAAAGGAGCTTTTGAAACAGGATAAGAGAGGACGTTAAGAAAATGGTTAATATTAATTTCGTTCCTGAACATTACGTACAAAACCACGAATCTCAAAGGACGAACCTGATCTACCTGGCGCTTCTTGCCGTAGTGATGGCGGGACTGGGCGGTTCGTTTATGACTATCAAGATGCGCCAGCGATCGCTAAACAGCCGGGAGCAATTGGTAAACACGAAACTGACTAAGGCTCAGGAGTCGATAAAGCAGTTCGAACAACTGCAGACGAGACGCAAGACAATGATGAAGACGGCGCTTACGACAGCGGAACTGCTCGAGCCTGTGGCGAGGAGTGTTTTGTTGGCGTCTTTGACGAACAACCTTCCGACGGGAGTTTCGCTGTTGAAACTTGACCTGATCCAAAAGGAACCGAGGAAAGTAGTGAAGCGTTCTGCTTCTCAAAGCAAGTATCAGTCGGCACAAGGCAAGATCGCGGCTGCGCCGAGTGCGAAGGTATCTCCGGAACAACTGCTGGAGACAAATATCAGCATCGAGGGCCTCGCCCCGAGTGACATTCAGGTCGCGGCGTATATCGAATGGCTGAGCAGTTCGAATCTGCTCGATAACGTCTCGCTCGTGGAATCAAAGGAGTTTAAGATCGAGGAGGTGGCGTTCAGGCGGTTCAAGTTGACGGCCATGCTTGACAAGGCCATTCATCTGACTAAGAACGACGTCGATGTGATAAGGTCGAAAGCCGGAAGCGGCAAGCGGGTGTTTTAGGTTAGGTAGTTATTGCCGGAGTAGCCCTGTAGATTTACGAGTTTAGTTTTTGAGGTTTTCAAAGGACAAAGATTATGACAAGCGGCATAAGAAGACTGGTCTTTTTCATTTTGCTGTTGGGTGTAGCTTTCGCGGCTTATCAGTACATGGTCAAGCCTGCTAATAAGCAGTTGGCCGACCAGAAGGCTCGCGTTCGGACCAAGCACGCCAAGTTGGACGAATTTGAGAAAGCGACAGCGGCGGTCGAGGATTTGAGCAAGCAGTTGGAAGAGCTTGAAGAGGCGATCCAGTTCTTCGAGAGCAGGCTGCCTCCCAAGAGCGAGATTGATAAAGTTCTTCACGATGTGACCTTGATCGTTCAGCAGCAGGGGCTGCGTTCGAAGCGTGTTCTGCGTCTTAAGGAGAAAGATAACAGCGGCTACATAGAGCAGCCGTTGAAGATGGAACTGGTTGGTAATTTCAATTCGTTTTATTCGTTTATGTTGGAGATAGAGAAGCTTCCGCGAATTGTGAAGATTCGCGAACTTAAGCTGGACAAGCAAAACGAAGAGGAAGGGCTTGTGGCCGCGGATTTCGTGATGAGTATATTCTTTCAGAATGAAGCCGGTTAGCAGAGCAGACGTCGACATGGTGTTGGCGATAACGTAGTGAATTGAATATAGTTGTTTTGTTGGAGCAGAGCGATGTTGTCTTTCATGCGAGAGCAAAGATATGAAGATTTGTCGGAGCCGAAAGGAGCCGGGGCCGGGTCAGGACCTGTAGAAGGCGGCGCAGAGGCCCATGAACAGAAGTATCTTACGGTGGCCGGTCAGGGCAAGAGTGTTCGCCGGAGCACATATATGCTCGCAGTCGTATTTGGTGCGGGCCTTTTGTGTCTCTTCTTTATGATAAAAAAGAGCGCGCCTAAAGCCGCATCAGCCGGCTCCGTTGTGCAGGAAGCTCAGATTGAGACGGCAATTCAAAACCTTACCGGCGTCAAGTCGGAAATGTATGGTCGAATGGACGAGATCGTCAATAAGTTTTACGAGTTCTCCGACGTCCAGCAGGTCAATGTCACTGAACTGTCTAAAAACCCTTTCAGGAATGATATGTTTGGTGATTCGAAGGGAATAGCCGATACGGAAAACGACGTAGCGCCGGATGCGGAGTCGATCAGACGGCAAAGACTCGGCAAGCAGGCAAAGGACCTGCGGCTTTTGAGTATTATGCAGTCCAAGCAGGGCAATTGCTGCATGATCGACGACAAGATCCTTAACGAAGGCGATTCAATAAAAGATTTTACCGTCGCTAAGATCGGCGCCGATTTTGTGAAGCTCGTATCCAATGGTATTGAAATTATATTGAAGCTTGCAGAATGAAACTACCATTTGTATCTGACAATAGACAAGAGCGGGAAGGTGATTTAGAGCAGTATTCGGTATCGGATGCGGGCTCTGATGACCAGTCAATCCTCGGACTCAGCGATCTTTATGTTCCTGAGGAAGCCAACGATCCTTATGTGCGCGACATTGCCGACACTCTGTTGGAGATTGGCTCGATCACATCCGAAGAGCATGCTCAGGCGCGTAAGGAGCAATTGTCGCGTCCCGGCAGCGATATTGCAACCGTGCTGATGGAGACGGGTCTCAGTAACGCCGACGACATTTTGGCTGCCAAGGCGAAGTTGTGCGGTCTGGAATTCAAGCGGATAGAGCCGGCGGATGTGGAGAAGGAGGCTTTCGAGAAACTCGACGTTGATTTCATAAAGGGCAATTGCGTCTGCCCGATTGCGATAGAGGACGAGACGCTGGTTGTGGCGACAAGCGAACCTGCGAACGCTTTTGCTATCGAGGATGTCAAACGTCAGAGCCAAATGAGTGTTCGCGTGGTGGTGTGCGGCCGGGACGACATCGAAGCGGTATGCGAGGCGTTCAAGGAAGATAAATTCGACTGCAATCTTGACGACATAATGAGCGACATTGCGGATGTGGAGATTGTTCAGGACGAGGAAGAGGATTCGGATGATCTTGAGAAGATGGCTGGTCAGTCGCCTGTCATCAAGTTCGTGAATTACCTGATAAGCAACGCGGTGCGCGAGGGCGCCAGTGACATTCATATCGAGCCTAAAGACAAGTTCATGAAGGTGAGATACCGCATAGACGGTATTCTTTTCGAGACGATGCAGTCGCCGTTGAAGATGCACCCTGCTGTTGTCTCTCGCATTAAGATTATGGCCAACCTTGATATTTCAGAAAGGCGTTTGCCGCAGGACGGCAAGATATCGGTCATGGTCGGAGGAAGAGGGATCGATCTGCGTGTATCAACTCTTCCGACAAACCACGGCGAGAAAGTTGTTATCAGGGTGCTGGACAGCAAATCAATTTTGCGAGGTCTCGAACAATTGGGGATGGAGCCTGAGGTGATGCAACGCTTTGGTGAGCAGATATCGCTTCCTCACGGGATTCTGCTTGTAACAGGCCCGACCGGTTCAGGCAAGAGCACGACTCTTTACTCTGCGCTTTGCCAAATGGACGGTGAGAAGATGAATGTTTCGACGGTTGAAGATCCGGTGGAATATGAACTGGATTTCTGCAACCAGGTTCAGGTAAGCGAGAGGATCGGTCTTGGCTTTGCTTCGGCATTGCGCAGCCTTCTGCGTCAGGACCCTGACATCATAATGATCGGCGAGATACGCGACAGCGAGACGGCTCGAATTGCGGTTCAGGCGGCGTTGACCGGTCACTTAGTGCTGTCGACGCTGCACACAAACGATGCTGCCAGCAGCGTTACGAGATTAGTGAATATCGGCATAGAACCTTACCTGATAGCTGCGTCGCTAAACACGGTGCTCGCTCAGCGCTTAGTGCGGAAGATTTGTCCGAAGTGCAAAGAGGCTTACAATGTTCCTGCGAACATGCGCGAACACCTGGAAAGCTCCGGAATCGAAGTGGGCGACGTCTTTCACGGCGCCGGCTGTGAGCATTGTCGCAACAGTGGCTACGCCGGTCGGATTGGCATCTACGAGTTGCTGATTGTCGATGAGATGTTCAGGGACATGATAAACAAGGACTCATCAACGAACAATATGCGTCGTGCATTTCACGACAGCGGTCAGCCGGGCATGTTCCACGACGGGATGATGAAAGTCAAACAGGGGCTGACAACTATAGAAGAAGTTCTGCGGGTAACGGAAGTTTACGGCCGGACCGAAGAAGAGGAATTCGTCGAGAATATCGATTGACGAATGGCAGGCGATTTGTTGAAACGCACGGAGCGTTTTACCTTTGGAAGGATAACGATATGGTGGAAGTGACAGAAACAGCAGATGTAAAGACCATACTGGCTGAGGCGATTGAAAGAGGCGCCAGCGACGTTCATATCAATGTCGGGATGCCGCCGATATTGCGTAAGAATACGGAGCTGTTCAGCCTGGATTTCCAGCCGGTCAGCAACGAAATGGCCAAGGAGATGGTTCTTTCGATGGTCGGGCCGGACAGGTTCAAAAAATTCGAGGAGAAACGCGACCTTGACTTCTCGACAACAATAGAGGATGGGCACCGTTTCCGTGTGAATGCTCATTATCAGCGTGAGACGATTGCGATTTCGTTCAGGGTGATCCCGAATGAGATTCCCCTGATAGACGATTTGCATCTTCCGCCGGTTGTTAAAGAGCTTACGGAGTTGCCCAGGGGATTGGTGCTTGTGACCGGGCACACGGGCTCCGGCAAGAGTACTTCACTTGCAGCTATGGTCGGGGTGATAAACTCAAAGGCCAAGAAGCGCATAATAACTCTCGAAGATCCGGTTGAATACGCTTTGGAAAACGACATGTGCCTGATTGAACAGCGGGAAATAGGGTCCGACTGCGCAAGTTTTGGCTCTGGCCTGAGGCATGTTCTGCGACAGGACCCGGACATTATTATGGTCGGCGAAATGCGTGACCTCGAGACGACAAGCTCGACGATCACGGCGGCGGAAACCGGGCACCTGGTTTTCAGCACGCTGCACACCATAAACGCCCACCAGACGATTGAGCGAATCATAGATATTTATCCCGGTGCTCAGCAGAACCAGATTCGTACGATGCTGGCCAACACACTCCAGGCCATCATTTCCCAGACCCTTTTCAGGCGAGTGGATAAGCCGGGAATGGTTCCGTGCACGGAGATATTGCTTTGCACGTCCGCGGTTAGAAACTGTATCCGCGAGAACAGGATTTATGAAATACCGAATATCATAGAGACCTCGCGCAGGCTGGGGATGCAGAATATGGACAACAGTATAGGCGAGATGTATTTCGAAGGCTACCTGGACAGGGAAGAAGCGATTACGCGTTCGACCAATCCTGGCAAGATGGAGAAAGTCCTTACGCCGAGAGGCGGTGGCGGTGTTGAAATTATCCAGCCTGTCGATGCCGAGGAAGTTGTCACCGTAAAGTAGGCAATGCTATATCTGTTGCAGGCCTTTGTGCCGATGGTTTGGCTTCGAAAGATCGGATACAACAGGGGGTAAAATATGTTCAAAAGTTCTTCAAAGAGTAGTGACGGCGCTGTCGCCGTTGCCGACAAGCCCGTTGCCGCGCAAAGCGCCGAACGTGTTCACGCGACGCCTGTGCATGATCGAACGTCCGCGGCGAGCCGGCTGGAAAAGATTCGTACTTTCAGGGTGGAATTTGGTCCGAGTAAAAAAGATGTCCTGAACTTTACGAACCAGTTGGCTGTTATGATTCGGGCTGGGATAAGTCTCCAGGAATCGCTCGAATCAATAGCCGAACAAACTGAAAACCGAAAATTCCGTGCAATAATCTTCGATCTTAAGAATCGCATCGAGGAGGGGCAGAGCTTTTCACAGGCCCTTGCCGAGTGCAGCAGAGACGGAGAAGTTTTCAGTAATCTTTACATAAATATGGTGGCGGCGGCTGAAATTTCCGGATCGCTCAGCAGCATGCTTCAAAAGCTTGTCGAGTATCTTGACCAGGAAGCCGAGACGCGGTCCCAGATCCTAAGCGCGATGGTGTATCCGATTATCATAGCGCTGATGGCGGTGTCGGTGACTACCTTCCTGCTTTGCTTTGTTTTGCCGAGGTTCACGGCGATATTTGTGGGCAAGGAACACCTTCTGCCCGGTCCGACAAAGGCATTGATGGCCAGCAGTGCGATCCTGCGGGGCTACTGGTATTTGATCGTGCCGGGTCTAGTCGGGTCCTTCTGGGCGTTTCTGCACCTTATCAAGACTAACTTCGGTCGACTCTGGTGGGACAAAACGAAATTGCGTCTGCCGCTTCTGAAGACACTTTGCCGAAGTCTTTACATAACAAGAAGCCTTCACACAATGGGTGTGCTGACAAGCGCGGGCGTGCCGATTCTTAATACGATTTCAATAACGGCGCAGATATCGGGCAACATTCTCTTCAGGGACATGTGGCTCGGCGTTTATGAGGACGTTCGCCAGGGTAAGAAAATCGCATCGAGTCTGGGCCAGCAGTCTCTGATGCCCAACAATGTTGTTCAGATGATACGAAGCGGGGAAGACTCGGGTACGATGAGCGACGTCCTCGGCGACGTTTCCGATTATTACGGCAGGGAACTGAAGACGGTTATCAAAACAACCGTCTCGATGATCGAGCCTGTAATGATAGTGTTGATGGGTGTTCTGGTCGGCTTCATTGCAATGAGTATTATTCTGCCGATATTCAAGATGTCCAGCGCTGTCACGGGCAAGTAGAAACGCAAACCGTTTGTATGAATTGTCAAACTGGATACGAAATGCGAAAGAGAAAATACGAACACGGTTTTACGCTTATCGAGGTGATGATCGCAACGATACTGATAGGAATTGCGATTGCGGCTCTGGTCGGGGCCAACGCTTCATTGACAAGAGTCAACGGGGCGGGAACGGAACTTTCGACTGCCGAGTTTCTCATCGAGCAAGTCAGAGAGCGCACCACTTTAGCGGCTTACGGTAATTTGTACGATTTCGACGACGTGACCTATTCTCCGCCGCAGAATGCCAACGGCGCCGACCTCATTGATTTCGCTGCGTTCGATCAGAACATTACGGTTGAGAATGTCAGCGATCTGGATTTTGAGCAGGTCGTCGCCGATCATGATCCGGGCAGTCACTTCATAAGAGTGACCGTAAAGGTGTCATTGAATTCGCAGGAAATCAGTTCGGCCAGTTGGCTTCGTGCTGAATACTGAAAGAGGCAAATGGGGGTGCAACTAATGTCACCGGGACGGAATAAATTTAGCGCCGGTTTTACTATTGCAGAACTGCTTGTCGCTCTGGCGGTGACGGGTTTGTTGTTGGCGGCGGTAGCTGTCGCTTTCAACTCGTCGGTAATAAACTACCGCGAGAACGAAGATATTTTCAAGACGATGAATAGCGCCAGGCAGGCGTTGCTGCGAATGACGAACGACCTTCGCACCGCCAATGCGGTTGATCCATGCTCACCGGCCAATGAGTGCGCCCTGCAAAACAGCAGCGACGAGTTTATGACCTACAGGTATAGTGGCGCCGACCAAAAACTGTATCTCGATTACGACGGCAATTCGTATGTCCTCTGCGACAATGTCACCGCGATGACTTTTGAAAGAAACACCGCGGGTTCGCCGACGTATGTCACGAGTGTGCAACTTTCGATAACCGTCTCAAGCGGTAACATCGAACGAAGAGTTTGCGCCGCGGCGGTCGTTAGGCGCAACTTAAGGCGATGATTGTTTGCTGTTTCTTCACTGCCGGTCATGGCCGAGTCGATTCATTTTGATCCCACCTGAGGCGGAAAATCCGCCATAAACTAATTTCCTTGCTAATCTTAGGTTTACAGCGAACACCCGGATTGTTACTGGAGCAACGGTTTGCACAAAAAGCCTTGATTTTTGCGTCATTCAATCATACTATAGTTGAAAGTTACCGGGGCGGTTAGCTCAGTTGGCTAGAGCGCCTGCTCGACACGCAGGAGGTCGTTGGTTCAAGTCCAATACCGCCCACTTGACCCAAGCCCTTATAAGTTAGTCACTTATAGGGGCTTTTATTTTTTTGAAGGCGCGTGAGTTTTCCTTTTTGTGGCAGTTTTTGTGGCAGTTCGAGCCCCATTTGTGGCGGCAACCTTCTCGTACAACTCCTCAGGAATTTGCAGATAGTGTTTTGCCGAGACCTCAATACCATGGCCAATCCAGGCTGACACAGCATACTGCGGATATCGCTGAGCCCAGTCAGTTTCGCAGTTTCGTCGCATGACTTTGAAGGCATCTTTCCACTTCTCTAAGCCAGCTCGCTCGCGAATCATCTGGAAGTTCCGCCAAAGGCAATGTCTGGAAATAGCGCAGACTCTTTGTTCACTTTCTTCTGCCTGATCGAATGCATCAAGCAGCAACTGATAAAGTTTAGGCTCGATTGGCACCACTCTGCGTCTGCCGGTCTTCTCAGCAATAACAGTCAGCCGATGGTCTTGCCAGTCAACATCCGACCAAGTGAGGTTAAGGGCTTCGCCACGGCGCAAACCAGCCAGCCTGCAAAATGCCATTAACATTTTCCATCCCCAGTTTGGGCAGGCATCAAGCAGCTTATTGAGTTCTTCCAATGTGACGTATTTCCAGTCTTTGTCTGGTTCTTTGGCAGTCCCATTCAGTCGGTCAACCGGATTGAACATTATCAGATCTTCCCTGACTGCATAATTGAATGCGGTCTTAGCGTTTCTGACATGAATGCAAACAGATGCCTCTCCATTCTTCCGGCCTTTATTGTTGAGTACTAATTTACCACTGGCCATTGCCGCACGCCAATCTACTGCCATTGACCGGCTTATCCGATCAATTCGTATATCACCACCAAAGAACTCCAACAAGTAATCCGTGGTGAGCTCATACAGTCCAACAGTGGCAGGTTTCAAATCTGTCCGGTTTTCAATGTATCGCCTCATGTACTCTTCCAAGCTGGGGGCACGCCGGCTATCAACTCTAAACGGGTTGAGCGACAATTCAGCTGCAAGCCGATCACATTTGACTTTCGCCTGACGTTTTGAAAGCTCCTTCTTGGGTCCGAGGCTTTTTGCTCTTCGCCTTCCTGAAGTATCGTAGTAAAAGGCTTGCCAATATTTGCCATTACTGCTCAATGTAACTGTAGTATTTGCTGCCATTTTTTCGACTCCTTCTTAAACTGGGTCATCGCCTATTTTTGTTAGCATGCTCAGTCATTACTGCTCATCACGGGCTCATTAAAGCGCCTTTGTGGGCCGGGCGCAAGAACTTTTTTGAAAATTTCTTGATACTCCTGAAAATGGTATTGGAATTACTCATCGTGGGTTGGTTTCTGTCAATCTATCCAACAGTTTTTCCAGCTCAACGCGTCGATAACGAAGGCATTTGCCAACCTGTGTAGCCCGCAGAAATCCTTTTTTCCGGTAGTATCTCAAGGTATTGGCTGGATCTTCGACGTCAATTCCGTCAAGTCGAAGAAATCTGATTGCTTCGTTTTCAGTCAACAGTTCCGGGCAAGGCGTGAAACCCCCGTTACCGTCAGACAGGACAGCGAAAACACCGAGAGGATATTTAGTTGTTTGGCCATCTTTTGGTAACATCAGCTCTCTTTGTGCCTCTTTTCTTTTAACCTCGCATAGAAACACTTATTTCTGCAGCAATATTTCCGCAAGACAGGATCATCACAGCCTGAGAAGCCCGGCCCTTTCAGGCCGAAGTTGACAATACGCTCAATGTAATCTGTATCACGGATTGGATTACGAGTATCTATTCTTTCAATCCTATCGAGTATCTCGTCATGGTGCATGTTCAGGTAGCTGTAGTAGCGAGCCAGGATCATATAAATATGATGCCGACTACCATCACAAAGAGTTGTTTCTTGTATCTCTTTCACACAAGGGAGCATACGCCAGCCATTTTTGAATTTGTGATTAATATGTTTCGCATGATTTTTAGATTTTGGGGCCTGGTTTTCAAGATACTTGATTGCTGTGCGATACCATTGTGCGGTTTGTTCACAGGTTTTCGATATCGCTAATGAATCATCGGGTCTTGGGGATCGGGCTAATTTTTGGATGCCTTTAATATCCATATCCCGAACTTCTTCAAAGGTAAGGGGTATCTTGAAAAGGCCTGACTTTGTATTGATGGAATTGGCCATTCGCCATATACGCCTATTGGTATAAACAGTGTTATCGAGAAAAGGAACACCATACTGTTGGGCCTTTTGAGCCATTGCTTTGTATAAAGTTAATGCGTGCGGTGAGTAGAATGCATCAAATATTTCGCGGGGCACAAGGACATGGAAGCCTTTATTACCGCTGAAATAAATATCCAAACTTTCTTGTGGAACAAATATCCTGTCCATAAGCATAAGGCACAGAGTAAGGGTACTTTCCCTTGCTGCCTTGAGGTCAGTTGGACAATCAATATCAAAAAAGACCGGCAAAATAAACTCTGATTCGTGACTGGGTTTAGCATAGCAGCATACCGAGGTGAATATATCGCGGTTATCAACTTTTCCCCTCCAGATTTTGATGGCATTGAGATCATCAATGCGGACATATTCGCCCCGTACCATTTTGCCATCAGGCAAAAGAGCCGCCAGTTCGATCCATTCAAAAACATTATTTTTCTGGTTATGTAGCCCAGCAGTGTCATCCAGATTATATATACTGTTGCTTGCTGGATGTGGTCATCGTATTGAACAGACGTTCGTATAAGAGATGGTATAATAAATGTAAGATGTTTTGTTTCTTATGCTTATGGCAAGTTAAGAATTGTGTGGGTTGAAGAAAGACAACCCAAACTACAACCATTTTACATTTAACTGTTTCTATTACGGAGGTGTGTGATGTCTAAGACAAAAAGAAGAACTCGTTCGGATAAATTTCCACTTACCCTTCATTCAACGGGACAATACTGCAAGAAGATCAAGGGGAAAATGCATTACTTTGGAAAAGATAAAAAACAAGCACTGGAACGGTATCTCGAGCAGGCAGCATTTCTACATAATGGTAAGGCTAAAATGTTTAAAACCACTAACGGCAGTATGACGCTGAAGAGCCTGTGTAATATTTATCTGCAGCATCAGCAAGCTAAAGCTGCATCTGCTGAAATTACTGTCCGGCATCATGCTGATCAAATCAGCTGTTTGAAGAATTTTACGAATTTCATTGGCCAACATCGCAAGATCAATGAAATATCTACTCTGGGTTTGCAAAACTACAAGAGAAGACTCAAACGTGTCTATTC
>Ga0075123_10001140_pt1 | contig 13525 bp, 19 predicted proteins | sample AntAceMetag02UKX_FD_69808 | JGI IMG/M metagenome (GOLD analysis project Ga0075123, IMG submission 69808) | Saline lake microbial communities from Ace Lake, Antarctica - Antarctic Ace Lake Metagenome 02UKX | ecosystem: Environmental > Aquatic > Non-marine Saline and Alkaline > Saline | place... | reverse complement strand
AATGGACCAGCAATCCGATGGTCAAATAGCAACAAGCGTTTTTAAGTCAACAATCGGGGCAAGTTAGACCAACGGACACGTAATCCGTGTGTCTTTGCTTTTTGGCAAGCGTATGTTCAATACGATGACCACATCCAACGAGCAACAGTATATAATCCTGTGGTCATGGAGGCAGTACAGAGGACATTGAATCCTACTGTCGATATTAGAACGACCACTTGCTGGATCCTGCAAATGTCACCGTTATGCACAAGAAGTCATCCCACTACGAGATGTCCAGCCAGCTAAGCAATTCTACTCTTGGGCAGTCGCTTTCTCTGATCGAGTCAATAGCATTCTGACATGCTGTAACCGCGTTTGCGGAAGTTGCCACAAAAACGGCCCGGTCAAAATTGGCCTTCGCAATGTTCTTTAGATTGCTCTTTATATCTGATTTGCCAGTTTCAATCTCAATGGCAACTTGTTCGCCGGGCCTCTGAGCCAATAAGTCTATCGCACCATTTCCTTTGACAGGATGCTCACAGGTAACTTCATAGCCTTTTTTCTCGAAGTTTTGTCGTACTTGTTTGACCCAGTATCGATGCTCCAGGGACTCGCGAGACCTGGGGCCTGGTTCAATATGTGATGATGAGCAGACCGATCTGCCAAGTTCGGTCAGTTGATACAATACCACTTGGCCTGACCGCGTGGCGATAGTAACAGCTTCAATAATACCTCCGGCAGCAAGTGACTGACGGATGGCATTGCCGCGACGGCGGGAAAGGTTGAGCCGCTGATAACGGGATACGGTTGTTGACAGCGGCCGCGTAGCTACATCTGCAAGGAGGCGTATCTCATCGCGGTTCAATCCTTTACCGGGAGGTTCTGGTATAGAATCACAAGATTGCAAAGACTTACTCTCTCTATCTTGTGATTCCTTGGGGGATGGTGGGTGGGTTATATTTTCATTATTGAGGTTATTCCGTTTGTTTTCTTTATTATTATCAGGGGACAGAATAGGTGAAACTACTGGCGAAAAGGTCTGTATAACTCTATTTGAGCCGGTATCGCTGTAATAACCATCCCATTTGGCTTTAATCGCCTTATCAGAGATGGAGCCTTCCTTAACGGAGCAAAGGGGGATTTTAATGACAAATGGTTCCGGATGTTGATCTGCTAATCTTACAACAGCAGTGCCGATGGGTAAAGTATTCAAAGACTGTTTCTGTTCATCGGTAAGGTTCATTGCACCGGAGATCGTTTGGACATCGGAACGTAGTTTCTGGCTCAATGCGATTGTCGCATACGAATTAGCAAAGGCAACTTTACTTAACAGCGATGCGGATTGATCTACAAATACATAACCTAAGCCATACTGCCTGACCATTCTGATAGAGGTTTCAAGGATAGATTCTTTTGACTCCGAAGATTTTTTCAATAACAGGTTATGAGCCTCTTCAAGTATGATTATATTAGTGAGCTTATTCTGCGGGCCGCGAGCGAGACGGTAGCGGTACAAATAAAGCGTTAATGCCTCAGAGAACATCACCCTGTCCGAAGAACTACTTAAGCCGTCCATCTCAAGGACGGCATTGTAATTTAGAAGTTCTGCCACGTGACTATTATCCGGTGTATTCAACACTGCTCCAAATTCGCCATATGTCATTGCTAACAGTATCCTCTCTGCTGAGGCTTGCCACATCGCAGCCCTGCCCTTGAGTTTAACGGTCTTTAACCATACAAGCAGTTCGTGAATTGTTGGCCATCGGCTTTGCTGTTTATCAAATACCCCGGCCTGGCGGTACAAGTGGTCAAGTCCGGCAACTAATAAACTGATAACACCTTCGCCGCCAAGATAGGCACCGGCGATTACATCGACAATCAGCTTGATCCAGATATGAGGCTCACAGCCGGCAGGTGGTATCAAGGGATTGAACCGCAGCGGTGAGATGTCCCTGCCAACAGTGTACACTCTCAAATCCGGATACAGACTCATCAGGTCCCGGTACCCTCTCTTCCAGTCAAGGGCCAGTACCTTAATACCGCGGGCCATAATCCCATCCACTAAAACAAAGGTAAGATTGGTCTTTCCAGAACCGCTCCTGCCTGCGATCAGGATATGTTCCTTTAGACGATTGCTCTCCAAAAAGAACGGGTACATCTGCTTGTTTGCATAGGAAATGGCTCCGAGTTTTATATCACCGGAACTGGCAAATTTTTTTGATGGCGGTGGGAAAGGCGAGCGGTCAAGCTCAAAGTTAGTACCAAGATGTTTTGCCGACAACAACTCCAGCGTTTGCTCCACATCAGCCTTGCCATCCGCATCAGATTCAGCTAAATACACCGACCATAACCGGTCAACCTTTTTACCTAAGACAGGCTTTAACTTCCGGCACAGTTCCTGAACTCTGGTCATCAAAAGGAACCACCTTTTGAATCGTCTTCAAGAATAGATACCTTCCGGTAGGCTGACAAATATTGCTGGGCCTGCTCAGGTAATGACTGCTTCAGCCTTGACACATCCTGCCATAGTTTCGTTCGCTCATCTCTCTGCTGCTCATAGAACTCCCTCAGACTCTTGCTAATACTATAAGCTTCACGGCTGTCCTGCGGAATGCAGCCACGCATAGCCTCAATATAAAGCATAGAACTAATCGCATAACATTTACCCAACTCGATCTGATAATTGTTTCTTTCATATATTTCGTATCGCTGCCTTACCTGGCTGATTATGTCACCGAGACCAAGTCCGGAGGTCTGTTTCTTATCAGAAATAATAGCCGTCTCAGGTTCGGATTTGGGAATTGCAAAATAACCCCTTTGAATAATATCCTCGACAGTCGGCTGCCTGGGCCAGGTTAGTTTTTTAGGCACCAGGTCGGAAGTAAAATCATAGCCGCTTATTTTGCCAAAATATGACGATTCAGGACCTCTGTGAGGAATGCCATAGGCTAGAAATTTACCTGACTGGTAAAAATACGGTACATACTTCCCGTCAAAAACGGGCCCCTTTGCCAATGCGATATGTTCCATTTTGCTACTTGTAAATTACCTCCTGTGAAGTGGTAATGCATGCGGGTATATAAAGCTTTGGGTTTTCGTTGCCACTACAGCATAGGCACATTCAGAGCCGGAACATGCGCAGCTTTTATAAATACAGGCCCACCACTTATTCTCTGAGATGAACCATTATGAGCAAACTAAAGAATCAGATAATTCAACTGATCCGGCAAAAGGCCCGCAGGAAAGTCGCTGCCTTGGCCGGTGAATATGTCCGGGCAAAATCTGAAGAAAGAGAGGCTATACAGGCTGGTATCGAGATAGAAAGATGGCTCGCTGAGACCTGCCAGGAATGTTAAGATAGGCTGTTTTTGGGGCTCGGATATGGGGGTTCTTATTATATACTTTTTACCATATCCCAACTACTTTTCACACCTTAACTCTTTATTTTACAAACACTTCTCAGAGTCACTTTTCGTAATATCCCAAAAACACTCATTCCTGACCATACCTCGCTCCTCTGTCAGCATCTCAAATTCGACTAATATCCCATCATACATCAAATATCTGTCTCTCTACTCTATCTTTATGCCGCGAGGCGTAGCCGAGCCCACCGGGACGCAAAGCGGCCCGGGACAGGGGGACTGGAGCGAAGCGGAAGTCCACCAAAGTGCCGAAGGCACTTTCAACCTAACACAAAAAAGCAGTCCTTTTCATAGACTTTCTACGTCCTTTGATAATCCTCCTACGACTCCAGGAATCTCCTAAGCCGTTGCTGCCTTCTTTCCCAGCTTCTCTGCTTAACCTCCTTAATCTGTTTCTGAAGCCCTAATATTCTCAGATAGAGACCACCCAAAAAATACATGTCCCAATTGTCAATATCATCAAGCTCAACAGTACCAAGCTTAAGACACTTCAGAACCTTGTACTTTGCTTTCTGTGGCATCTTTTCATTGATGATTGAAAACCTGATTACCAGGTCACGAACCTCTTCACGAAGCTTCTCAACCTTGTACCGTGCCTTATCAAACTCAAAACTGTACCTGTCAAAATCAACCGTTGCAAACGCACCAAAATCCACGCCGCCATCCTCATCCACAGCAGGCCTAATTGAGCTCCTGTAGCCCCTTACAGGCAACGCCAGTACAGGGCCCCACTCTTTCCTGTAAACTTGTCTTTCAAGCTCATCTGGGGCTGCCAGCTCGCTATCATCCAGCCCTGGCACACTACCATATCCACCTGGCCGTTCTACCTTGAGCAAAACCGACTCAGGCACGACTATACTCATATCTATATTTTTGTTCATATTGAACACCTCCGTCTTTCGACATACTATTCGAAAGACGGAGAGTAATGGCTACATTGAATTTTTGCCAGACAACGATACCGCATTTATAGCTTTTGGTAAGACCCTTTTATTATTGATATGGCCAAAGCTTTGGCCACTAAAATCTTACCAAAAGATTTAAATTGGCGGTATTGTGCGGTGAAAATTCCCGACGGAAAAAACATTTGATGATCTACATCCTACCCGTTAAACTACCAATAGTATACTGAAGGAAGTTAACCTATGCCAACAACGACAAAAAAAGAACTTATCAATCGAATTGCAGACAATACCAAAATCCACCGGGTAAAGGTTAAGCCTATAATCCAGTCTTTTCTTAACGAGATTGTATCTGAACTTGCCAATGGTAACCGCATAGAATTCCGTGATTTCGGCGTCTTCGAGATCAGGACCCGACAAGCCAGAAAAGCACAAAATCCAAAGACCCTCGAACCCGTTAATGTCCCGGCTAGACGCACAGTCAAGTTCAAGATGGGCCGCCTAATGAAGCAGAAGCTAAACAGCTTGGCATAACTGTTTATTGGGATTTGTTATTCTCATTTTTGCTCGTCAGGCCACTCCTGTTCGATAAACTCGTCATCAGGACAAAACTCCTGCTGGATAGTAACGATTTCACCGTCCTTGAGAAGATTCGTTCCCAAAGTGCCGTTGATATAGTTTGTGCCTGACATCTGCTCTTTCCAGCCTTCGGCCTCGAGTTGAGCAATAATCAGCTCTGCTTTGCAGATTTGGTCTTCCGGCATTCTCAAACCTCCATCCCCTTTTGAGGATACGAAGCGGCACAGTAAGATTCCCACTGCCCGCCCACAATATCATTGACCATCTGTCGGCCTTTATCCGAATGCATATTGACAGCATTGTCTGGATTGCCGAACTCCCGAAACTCCCTCTGCTTTACATCAACGATGTATTCAATGCCGTCTACCTTCACTACCGGCAGCAGGCACGACTCTTTTTCCTGCACTGTCTGGCTTTCCATTTTCAATCCTCCGGACGAACAGCTCTATTGGCAATTCGCCTGTTATTGAGCGAATTGCCATAGTTACAACCCTGCTTTTCTGCTACTCTCTTCTTACGGTCTCTTGCCTGTGCAATAAACCATTTCTTCCTGAACCATTTATCTTGGACGGTACGCTTCTTGAAATTCTTGACCCTGTCAATAGCCCGCTCAATCTCAGCCTTCCATTTGTGCTGCATCAACATAGCAAGCCGAGCGTCCCTGTTATTGTCCGAATTAGATTGTTCATTAACCATCGCAATCACCAATTAAAAAGAAAAAAGCGGCTCTTCAATCTGTTAGAGCCGCTTAAAAAAACAAAACATTTCAAATTTACATCACCACTTCTTCTTCGATGTCATTGTTGTTGCCATTGTCACCATCGCTTTCTCCAAGCATCGTTTCAAATGCCTGCTGAAGGCAATATATGGCCAAAGGTATCTCGTTTCTGGAAAAACTCTGTGAAGATTTCCAGTCACCATCTTTATCTTTGTACCTGCGTTGCACCGTGGCCTTAAGCATGGTCACGGTTTTGCCTTTTACCTGCACCTGGTTTTCCCAGATTGCTGCCGACACCTGGCCGGCTTTAAATTTACTTAACGGTTTTTGTCCTACCATTTTGTTCTACCTCGGGACCAATCGTCAAACGCGAAAGGCCCTCTTCTCACTCTATAAGAAGAGGGCCGACTTACTTCATCGTGAATATGTCAATATTCATTGATGTTTCTTAATCACTTCTCATAACTTCCATGACCCCAAACAAAAGCAAACCATGCCGCAAAACTATCCAATAAAATCCTCTCATAATCATTGTCATTGGATAATTTGATAACAGGAGAATTGCGTGCCGCATAATCTACAAAATCATCTGGTAATCTTTGCCTGTAAATACTCATAAAACCTGCACAATGTGGCTCCCCGAACTGCTTTCTAACCAGCAATCCTCTTAGACAGGGGTGACCACGATAGTATTTAAACTCTGGGGAATAGCCAAGAATATGACGGGCTTGGCCCTGAATATCTTTAACGGCTATCTTAAAATCGCCTCTTCTTTTAGCAATATATTCTTCATCGGTAGGGATCTCACCTGGAAGAGAAGGATCATTCGCATCTGGATCACGCAAGAGGAAACGTACATGTCTTATCTTCCAATCATTCTTCAGCATTCTCAAGTCATCAGCAAACAGCTTCCCAACATAAGCAACAAAAACAACTTCTTCAACTTCTGGCATCTCATTCGCAATTGATTGAATAGCAGATCTGGTATCATGGTACACTCCCGCAGATTCCATAGTCGTGTCATTGCTAGCAGGGATCCTGTCATTTGTGGATTTAATGTTATTAATAGGTAAACCTGAATTAACATTGTTCGTTCCAGCAGCTTCATATTCAAAAGGGATTTTTTCGCGTAAGACCGAATTCATGTCCCGCACATCAGGAATTATCTTAATATTAACATCGGCTGGCAAATGTATATGATTTGTGTTTTTCTTTATCTGTAATTTATATCGTTGTTCTTTAGTCAAGGATTCAGCAATGAATATTTTTGTAAGCAGACTCTCACCATTTATTAGCCAATCCTCAAATTCCTGTTGACCATTTGTTTGCCATGATGTTGACTTCAGGAAGGTCTGACGCCAGAAAACTTGCAAGGCCCTCTTTTTACTAAAACCCCATAGTGACAATATGTCACTGCAGTTTTCCTCTAACCATTTCCACGTAAAACCTTTAACAAAGCTCCCCATAGGAGAGTAAATTGTGGTATGTGCTGTAATATAAGCGAGGAATATACATTTTTCTCTGCTGGCTGTTGCTTTAAGGGTTAAGAAGTCATCATTTATAGACAATTCTCTCTTGCGAATATCAACGGTGACACTCTTAACATCGATTCCTTCAACCTTCACAATTCTACCTCCATTTTTCTATTGCCGTAATCTAACAATCATTTTAATAATTATATATAGCATGATTTATAACACAAATTACGCATTTGATAAAGCTTTTAATGACAGGCTTTTTTGCATTTATTGATAATGCGTTACACCAAGGCATTCTGCATTTCATAACGCATTGTATTGATATTACTTCGTCATAATTTAATAAATTGAAAAGATTTTCCTAATACTAGATTCTAATAAACAAGTTGTACTTAGAAGAAATTGTAAGGAAAACACTTTAATTAAGGAGTAACTCGATGAAAAGAAAAAGACATTCCAAAAAAGCCATAGAGCAGATACAGGTACTCTGTCCTCGCAAAATTCAGAAAGCGATCTTAAAGAACATGCTTAAAAACGCAAAAAGCAGACTCAACAATATCGCCCGTAATAGGAAAGCTACAAAACGATTTAGAACAATCAAAAGTAAAAAATTAAGGAGATCGTAAGATGAAACGAGAAAACTACAGAAGAAAACCGAATCAGAAGTACATTGTAACAACTTTCAAAGACAGAAAACTTAAGCAAAAGATCGTTACTTTTAACGAACTTCAAAATATAAAGCAAGGAGAAACCGACTTGTTTATTAATGAAAAAACCAGGGAAGTATCCTTTCAGCCTCCGGAAGGTAAAAGAATAGACTACAAAGACGATATCTCAGGCATCGGTTCTTATGAATGGCAGCTTCTATTGGACATCCTGTGGGCAGCCGGCGAATGGGTAGAGTTGGCATCGGAAAACTATATCAACGCCCGTGTACTGCGAGTGAGAAAAGCTTTCGGTGGCAGTAAACAGAAACCATGGTTCTTTCAGACCCGCAGAAACCCTACATACGCCGTTCGCTGGAACCCGGATAGGAGTTGGAGATTCATCGAAAAGAAAGCAGCGTCTTGTGAATAGAAGAGCAATATGAGCAGCGCTGGAAAAGATACAATCTGTTTCACAGACGCCCTCGAACGCATCAACAACGCGCACGTCGGCTTCTTTGAGGTTGAGTTGCCGGAACTGCAATACGCCGGCGACCATTCTATGAAAATCGGCATGGATACACACGAATTCTCTCCACAAGCGTGGTCGACTCTATGCAGCCACCTTATGATACCCCCGGATCTCCTTGAGAACTTAGGCAAAGGACTCGGTGGACTGGTATTTAAACAACTAAACAACATCAAGAGGAGATCCAGAGGTGCCCCTGAAAACATCAGGCTTGCACACGATGACAGAGGAAATATCTTATCGATCACACCTGCAGCCCTTGTATGCCTGTCAAACAGTGAACTTGTCCCGGTTATCAAATCTGTTTTGCCTTCAAGTATAATATCTCAGACATTATATGCTCGGCTCGATATAGCTCCTATGGAATTTGAGTTGAGCTATCATACCGAAAAGCTTTCAACAGAACCCAGGAAAGGCGACGTCCTTTATGGCGGCATTTCCGTCCGGCACTCACAAACAGGGATTAGGCCGACTGTCGTGCTGAGCTATATTCATCGCTTGGTCTGTGAAAACGGTATGACACAGAGGGTATGCTTAAACGGCAGGCCGGCCAGAACAAGAAGGTGCAATACCTCAAATTCAAAGAAAGCGATCCAGGAATCTATAAAAGAGCAGATTATACATGCATGGTCTCAGTTGCATGAAAGGCTGGAAGGCATCAAAGAGCTAACAAAGCACAAGCTCGAAGTCGAAAAGCTTCCTGAATCACTCCGAAGACGCTGGTCAATCAACAAGAAGGTTGCAGATGAGGTTGCCCATGCTTTGCAGAGTGACGAGTTAGGCAGAACATATACCGAATATGACCTGGTCAATGCCTTATCCAGGGTGGCGACACACAGCAGAAGTCTTGCTCCAAGGTATCGCCGCCATCTTTCTCTGGCGGCAGGGATGTTTGCACAAAGGCACGTCCACCAATGCCCCACATGCGGCAGCTGGTACAACGGGGAAGGCACAAATTAGAAAGTAAGCCCCCAACGGTTCAAAAGTGACCGGCCTCCATACATCAATTATCCCCATTATGAGACAATGATATTGACCGTAAGACCACCGGTCTGGTGGTATGTGTGTATGTTGATTTATTTTCAATATTGAAGAGGTAAAGATGCAACTGAATATGCCGGACAATTCAGACCACCGATTCGTGCGGGGCTTAAAGGGGCTTTTAGAATTGACCAAAACAACAGTGATTGTCCTTGCTTGTGTGCTCGCTGCTTCAGTTACAGCTTGCGGACTCTTCTTGTTTGGAAAGATCGTTTGGATGTTCTCATTTATGTTTTTCAAGGCATTTGGCCAATTTTGAAAGGCTTCGTTATGGCAAAAGAAGAAAAAGAAAAAAAACTTATGTCAGAAGATCGAACAGATACGGTCATTTATGACAGTGCAGGGATTGAGACTTTACGTTCGAGTTCTATAAAGAGTGAATATGAGGATGACGAAGGCACTGAATACTATCACAATGTTGCTGAGAGCTTTGAGGCTGGCGATGGTACTGTTGTAAATTTCGAGGACATCTCCAGGCCACAGAGCCAGGGTGGTATAGCTGTTCAAAGATGCAGTATGTGCGACCGCCAATCCCGTCGAAACAGAAACGTAAATCCTTTCTCGCCAAGTTCCAAGATGCGCAGCTGTTTTCATTGCCGGGCCCGGCTGTGTGAAAAACACGCCCATTTATTCAATAACCACATAGTCTGCGCACGATGTAGAAGGCGGCAGTTCATAATACACCGCTTATTGAAACCCATATTCTTTAGACGTGTAAAGAGAACTTAAAGATGGACCAGTATTCATCGCAATTATATCGACTCATAAAACAGTATCGCCTGGATTGGCGTCATCCAAAAGAACTCGAACGAGTTGTCAGGCGAATCGAGAAAGGTCGGCTGAGACCTGAGCGAGCCAAACGTTGGCTTAATAGGATCAGGCCGTGGGTCGAACAGCAGCAGAAATGCTTCAATCCCTTTCCACCCGCCCCAGATCAAGAGATGTTGGGGCACTTTGACATAGAGATCGGCAGGCTTAAAGAAAGCAGTGACATTGTTCATGCTGGCCTTCGTATTATGGATAGGCCACGTCATGTTTTAGTCTCGGGGACGACCGGCTCTGGTAAGACTAATGTGCTTAGGAGAATAATCATTGGACTTGATTCAATTAACAGAAACGCTGGCCAGATTCATAACGATACTCATCCTTGATTTTAAGGGTGACTTTCGAAATCTGGTCAGAGAACTCGGGAATGATCGCTGGGACAACTATAGTCTCGGCCATGGATTCCGGCTGGGATGGGGTCCACCCGAGAACTGCTATGCCCCGTTGGCCTGGATAAACCAGTTGACCAAGGTTATTGCCGCCCATTGCAGCATGCGGTTTTCGGAGACCACACTGGCGGCGGCACTTCGAATAGGATTCGACATTCTTAATGACTCTCCAAAGCCTCCGTTCAACTGGTTAAGTCCTAAAGCCCTGGAACAGCTCATTAAGAAGCTGCCGGCAAAGATGATCGCACAGAAGCCAATATACAAGGAAACTGTCCTCCAGGTACTCGGATACCTGTTGCGCAATTCCGGGCAGTTATTTGATTGCGAGCAGGGCTTCGATGTCTACAAGCACCTGATACAACGCCAGAAGTGCGCTGTGATTGACTGCACCACCGTCAATCCCGTTTGTGCGCAAATTGTGGCAAATCTTCTAGCCTTGCAGATATTCTTTCCTCGTTTAATAAGCAGACAGACATCCAAATCCACCAATTTTGTTCTTATCATCGATGAGTCAGATCAATTGGTTTCCAAGGAAGCCGGCATCATCTACCCGGAGGGGTATAATCCCATAGGGCAGTTACTAAAGCAGGGACGCGAATTCGGCATAATGGTATGCCTTGGCATGACAGCCCTCGGCCAGTGTAGTGAGTTTATCAGTTCCAACGCAAGTTATCATTTCATACTTAATCAGAATGATCCGGCATCTGTAACGCAAGCTGCTTACACACTAGTTGAACCTGAATCCCGGCAACTTATTTCCTCTCTTGATTGCGGTGTGTGTCTCTACAAGGAATCCATGGGACCGGTTTCTTATCCTATGTTGGTGGAGGTGGATTATGATGAATGAAGACAGCCAGTCTGAAGCATCCCAGTTTTCTACACACTCATTTATGCTTGCAAGAACGCTTGAGGAAATTCCAGGTTTCTGTGAAAAGCTCGACCAGTGCCTGAGTAAATACAAAGCTGCCGAATTACGCCAGTCGAAATCTGCCAGGATCTCTCAAAAACTAAGCAAGAATGAGCGAGCTTTCCTCGACCACTTGTCACTGAAAGAGTACGAGCCTCTGAATATTATCTTCTCACGCATTGGTGATATCTCCTCGGGTGCCCAGCAGCAGATAATCAAGCATCTCAAAAAGTTGCAATTTATCGAGACAGTGCAGGAAAGAACCGGCAAGATATTCCTTCGTTTTGCAAAGTTGACTGATGCTGGCTTGGATCGTATCAATAAGGCCAAACAGAAAAGTTCAATAAGGGGAGACCTTACTCACACATGCGCTTGTTTTTTAAAACGTGATCTTGACCTTAAACGAGGTGCGGAAGAATCCATCTGCGAGTTCCAGTATCCCAATTCATCTGGCTTCAGCGACATCGGCTCAAGATTCAATGGCAAGTGGCACTGCACAGAAGTCGTAGTCAACTGCACCTCGAACGTATGTCACCATGTGAAAAGCTGCTTTGTCGATGCTGCCGGTCACGTTGAAACATTAACTATAGTCACTCTTCTGAAATCTGAACACAAAAAGATTCTCCAAAGAATCATGTCCGTTCCCGACCTTGTCTTCTTTGTCAATCGAATAAAGTTCATAACGCTTGAGCAAATTATTAAGGAGTTATATGAAAAATGAAAGCTGCGAAGATAACGATTCTGTTAATCATAATTATCGTCCTTGTCAACTGGTGCAGGGGTGATTTTACGTTTTCCCTGCCGATGGTACTGCCCCTCTTGGGTGGAAAGAAACCGTCCTTCTACGATGTGGCTGGAGCAATCGTCATAGTCATCGGCATCCTCGGATTGCTTCGCCTCTCTCGCAATCGAAAACGGTAACTGTTCACTAATCTTTGTTTGGAGGATATGCAAATGGCAAAACAACCAAACTCTAATCGAAACACACAGTTTCAGCAACAACGACACCAACCGCAGCCGCCACAAGAAAGAGACAGGTATACTCTCAGAATCAGTTGGCTGCTCGTACCGCTTTGCCTCCTGGGGATGTGGTATCTATTGGGTCATATTGAGCCGGTAATAACGTGGCAAAAAATTATGGAAATAATGGATATACGTTCAAAAGATCGCTATACCCGCCTAGCGGTACTCTGCCTGACCCTGATTTTCATCGTAGCGGCCGTGAGAATCATCGGCCGCAAAGACGACTGATGGTAAGAAATCCAAGGCTGAGATGTTCGCCATCATTAGTTCGTCATTGGGTGATATGTCTCGTGTTAGTGAGTTCTAAGCGAGGTTATGAGGTTTTCCCTTATCATTTAACTATGTGAGATTAATGTGAAACTGTTTTTTTTTAAGGAGACCAAACATGAAAAAGAAAGCTGCTTACCTAATCATTATAGCTGGATTGCTGCCAGCAACAATTCTGGCTGCTGAAAGGCCGCCGAAGATTGGACCGACCGCGCTGTCGATAGTTCTCGATTCGGCTTCATCAAACAAGCATCAGATGTCTAATTACATCTCCCTCACCTGGCAGGGAGCAGCGATCCTGGAACCAGGTGATTACCTTGAGATACTCTCCGCCCATCCTCGAAAACCAAGAATCAGGGTAGCACATTTCATTAAGACAGGCAATGTGCAGGAATTGAAGAGCGTTACAGCTCCTCTTAATAAAGTAAAGTGCCCCATCTTTTCTGATGTAAATGTCTATAAGGCCGTTGACATGGCCTTAAAAAGGCTAATCAAATCCGACAAAGAGAACTCCTTTGCTCATGCCACTGTCATAGTATTCAGTGATGGAAAATTGAAGAATAAGGATGTCGCTAAACTTCAGCAACTCTCCAAAGAGTTCAAGAAAAGAAACTGGTCTTTATGTATTACCGGAACGCACCATACCAACAAGAGACTTCTTTTGGCAGCCCACCAGGGCGAGTTCAATTTCTCGCTTATCAGCGATGCGAACCCCGTTCTCTGGATAAAGACGCAGAGGAAGCTGACTTCAACAGAACCTTCAGTTGAGCAAGGTTCTTATCTTTCAGGTATGCATCCGGAGAAAGACGACAGCAAATC
>Ga0075123_10001139_pt1 | contig 13543 bp, 31 predicted proteins | sample AntAceMetag02UKX_FD_69808 | JGI IMG/M metagenome (GOLD analysis project Ga0075123, IMG submission 69808) | Saline lake microbial communities from Ace Lake, Antarctica - Antarctic Ace Lake Metagenome 02UKX | ecosystem: Environmental > Aquatic > Non-marine Saline and Alkaline > Saline | place... | reverse complement strand
GGGGGGACTTCCTCATCCACCAATTCGCCCTCTCCGAACACATAAGCCACATTCCGCTGGGGATCTGTGTGAGAAACGGCGATGACACGCATGAGAAGCCTCCTGTACGGAGACTCTACCCTAGAAGTAGGACTCCCTAATGGAGTAGAGCATGTCTTTCCCCTCCAGGCCAGGCCAGAACCTCCCAAAGGCGTGTCTGGCCGCTCCCTCAGAATCCACAGACCGCACATGGACATAGTGCAAAGGCACTCGCATGTTCGTGTCCCGACCCCACTGGAAGGCTTTCTCTACCCGTGCCCTCACCGCAGCCTCCGATTCGTCTTCCATCTCGGACCCGTAGTAGCTGGTGGCACTGTTGGGAGTGCTCTTCGGCTCCCTGAAATACACACTGTGCTCCGACCCCTCGAAAATCTCGATTTCGATGTGGAGAACCTCGATCTCCACTGCATCCACGGTGACTGTCTCTCTGTACTCCTTCACCAAGCGGCCGTGTGGCATGCACACCTCCATACAAAGCCTAGCCCCGAACAATCCTCTTCAGCCACTGCGATGTGCGATAAAGCATACCTGTCTGATCTGAAGCTGTGGGCACCACCCTCTCACGAAGAGAACCCTCATGAACTGCCTGCTCTGTCAAAAGCACAGGAGGCTTGTGGTGAGCTTCCTCCCAGAAAGACTGGATGCGGAAAACCTCGTCCGGACCCACCCGCAGCAGATCCGACCTCACCTCCGCCCAGTAACGCCCCGCCAACATCGCCAGAATCCCCGCCATGTCCCGCTCACCATCAAGAACCAGCAAGGAGACCGCCTCACAGCCCGCATGGGCCTTCCGGGTCACAGTCTTGCCATCCACCCGATCCGCCCACCGCATGTAGTCAGAACCCTTGGGGATGGGCTCACCACAGATCATGCACCGATGAGCCTTCCGAGCCCTCTTGAGATCATGTCCAAATGCCGCCATGAAACACCTCCGTTGAAAGATACTACCCCGAAGTACCCTCATTTCAAGCCCCCGCTGCGTAGTAGTAGAACAGGAGAACCCCATGATTCGCATCACTACCTACTGGAACGGCGTCATCACCCCTGTCACCATCGCTGTCACCGAGTACAGCCGGCACACCCAGACGAGAGGCGACTGGAGGACCGTCGAATGCACCCAGGGACCCAAGGAAGGAGGCGTCTCCGCAGTAGACATGCTCGGCACCCCACCCTTCTATGGATGTGACCTCCACCTGAAGAACGGCACCGCGTATGACGTGATCGAATCCCCACTCCTCATCGATGACATGCTCACCAGGGCCCGCCAGATGGCAGCCGGGGGGAAGCCCTTGGTCGTGAGCTGGAAGGATTTCGCCTGTGGGAAGATCGGCGGGAAGCATCCACTGGAAATCTCGCATACCACCCCCATCCAGCGGGAAGTGCTGGATCGCGCCTACGAGAATGGGGCCTCCCTCCCAAGAAACCGCAGGTAGACACTTCACTTTCCAGCTATCCTGCGTAGTAGATACGAACCCCCAGCCACGAGCACAAAATGTTCCCGAGCCAACACCGGACGCTTTAGCCTCGTCCACTGAAGGGCGAGGCCATAGAACAGCATGGATTCAACCATGGCTCGCTCCCGTGCTTATCGCCGCGCTCAAGTGGCTCGCGCTCAGGCTAGAACTCTCCGTACCGTTCGTATCTGGGATGGAGGAAACCGCTCCGACTCCCTGTATACCGACCTCGAATCCCGACCCGCATGGTTCGGTGTCCTGGTGTCTACCCACTGCCGCCCCTGCTCCTGCGCTATGTGCTCCCTGTACCGTGGGTATAAATCCGCCCGGGACCACCGTGAAGCCCTGGCTCTCCGCTCCGCTCTGGCTGACGCCGGGCTGTCCTAGGTCAACCACTCGGGTGGGCACCACGGCTCGGGACGCAAACGAGCCCAGTGGAGAACCTTCGGTTTCCCAAGAATCCGAGGAGGCCACTTCGCCCCCAGGATGCTCCGGCCATCCTTGGAGCGGGTCTCCAAAGCAAAAGCTCGGGTGCCTTGCCCGAAGTTGATGTGCCAAGTACCTTCAGCCTTCAGGGGAACAACCTTCCCGATCTGTACCGTCTCACCGGACTCCAATCCCCACACATCACCAGCCATAGGCTCCGGGACAGGATCAGGGAACCGACGACTCACATCCAAAAGCAGCTCCGCCAAGGTGCGGGGCTCCGTGTCGGTCAAATTCGGAACCCCACACAGAGGGAACCCCGCAGACCTGTAGAACTCCACCCCTGGTTTCAACTCCCGCTCATGATCCACACAGAACATGGTCAGATGCACAGACAGCGCAGGAGGCACCACGAGGAACAGAGAGGGAGAGCCCCACTCCACCACTCGGTATCCGCTACGAGCCACCCTGTGCCCCACGTGGGCCTCCAACCACCAGGGATACTCCCGGTGGCGTGCCTCCCGCTGCTCTAACGTCAATGCGTTCCAGAAAAGATCCATTCTCAACCTCCACATAGCAAAACACCAAGTCAGCAACTGCCCTCACTCGTGGAGATTTCCACGAAACGAGGAGCACCCTCGAACCACACGTTGATTAGCTCCACTACACCCTCCCTCACCAACTCCGCGTTCGCACCAGCAGGCTCCGTCCCCAACACGAAAGGCTCCCCATCCACCTTGATCTCATAGCGGATGAGGGGATCCCGAGCATCCACCAAGGCGATGACCTCCTGCGTAAGCAAATCCCGCCGCACCCACCGGAGAGTACCCCCCGACTCCCAACTCCCCACGAACACCACGCTCTGTAGCCGCTGGGCCAGCCGGTACAACAAATCAGGATGCCGCACCAATGCCCCCATGACACGATCCGCACCAAGGATACGATCAACACCCATCAGAAATACCCGGCAACGGAATGTCTGTCGGGTTCCCCTCGCTGTAGTCCCAATGAGAGGCCACCTCCGAAACCGTAGGCAAAGACATCCAGTTCAATTTCCAGCGCTCGGCTGCTTCCGTACTCATACACCACCCTACCCCAACCCACACCCCTTTAGACCCCACACCCTAATACCACTGCACTAAGTGCCCCCGCTGCGTAGTAGGCCTGTATCTCTATTGGAGCCCTCATGACAGAACGTATCCCCATCGGCTTTCACGTGACCCTGACCCCGCCAGATGCCACGGACCCCGTGGAAATCACCGTGAAGGGCTCACCACGCCCCGACACAGACCACCTCATCCCAGAAGACATGGCCAGGCTCGCGGTACTCCTCAGCGTCACGGAACCATACCAGGGCGCGGTGCGCCTGCTCGCTGACTCCGGAGTCTTCCCACCGGAAATCCGGGACGCTATCGTCACCCCCTTCTACACGGAGTCCCCATGACCGATCTCGAAAACGCCTGGACAACCGGCTATGGCCTTGACGGTGGGGGATACGCCTTCGAAGAACCCAAGGAAGGTTTCTGGAAGGATAAACCAATCCTGCTCTGGGATGACCCAGACCTCGACTACATCATCGGGAGCGATATCCTCTGTCCCGATGACGACGCCGATCTGCTGGTCGTGGCACCCAACTCCGGACACTTCCCAAGCTACGAATTCCCCAAGACATACACCGAAGACGATCAGAAATACCGCATGGTCGTCAAGGGACACCTCAACACCACCGACCGCGAATGCAACTGCAACGGCAAATTCGTGGAGTGGGCAGGAGCTGCCGGAGAACCCACAGACCCCGAGGACAATGCCCTGGTGATGAAATGGCTCTCAGATGTCGAAGTCCCCGATATCGATGACCTCGTGGACAGTGATGTCAGGAAACACATCATCCTGGATGTCGATGGTGAAGCCCACGCCTTGAATACCAAGGTCTTCTGGAAACACAGCGGCAACAGCATGGACAAACCCTACCCCGGCTGCAACCGCTGCGAAGGAGACGGCTTCCTCGATTCCCCAGGCGGGGAATTCGCCATCTATGAGTACCTGTGGGAAGACGAAGACTGAAAATACGCGACCCTGCTAGAAAACTCCAAACACCCCCAAGGGTAGTAATGACACAGACCCACATGGAGACACCCATGCAGATCCTCATCACCGCCGGCGGCACTACCGAAAACCTGGACGCCGTCCGCCTCCTCACCAATATCTCTACTGGCACCCTCGGAGCAGCTCTCGCAGAAGCCGCCATGGATCAAGGACACAATGTCACCTACATCCATGGCAAAGACGCCAAACTACCACGCCCCTGGGTCTCCAGACACCTCCCCACTTGCGGAACAGCCTCCCACGGATGCACCCCAGGATGCCCCGTCCATGAAGCCATCCTGAAAAGTGAAGAAGACTGGGCACATGGCCTGCTACCACAAATCTCACTCATCCCCGTCACCTCCGTCTCCGACCTCATGGACACCATGAAGGCCACCGCACCAGATGCCGATGTCATCATCCATGCCATGGCAGTCTCCGACTTCACTTTCGACAAACCCACCTCCGTCAAGGTCAAGTCCACGGGCACAGAAGCCTTCCTGGAACACCTCCGAAATTGCATCAAGCTCGCACCCAAAGTCCTCTCACATATCAATGGCTGGAACCCCAGAGCCACACTCGTCTCCTTCAAACTCGAATCTGGCATCCCCACAGAAGAACTCATCCATAGAGCCAACCAGTCAGGACTCGATAACCACTCCGATCTGGTCTTCGCCAATGACCTCACCACCATGAACAGCATCGGCACACACGCAGGATTCCTCTTCCGACCACATACCCCCACACTCACACCCACACTCACCATAGGCACAGCCGAAGTAGCCTCCCTCATCATCTCCACCGCGACACAACGATGAAATACTTCCTCACTAGACAAAAATGCTGGGACCGACCAGATGCGAAACTCTCCATCCGACGATGGAAAAACACACCCAAACACGTCCCGAACCACGTCAACTCGGAACCCCTCCTCATCATCTGGCCCCCAACACCCGTCACCTTCATCCGTGCAGTTATCTGGAGCCTCCGATGATCACCCTCACCCTCTGCGGCATCGCACTACCCCTCTACCTCATCATCTCACAAGCTGCCCCTGACTACGCAGACACCTGGAGAACTACAGAAAATATGCTCACCAGTAGAGGACTGCCCAACAGACCCACACCACTCACCATCATCATGGTCGAAACCATCCGACGACATCGACGAAATTCATAGTTCACTTTTACACACCTCTGCGTAGTAGCGGTGTCCCCAGCACGGAAAGAGACACCATGTCCCGCTACCACAAACACTACGACGAACACGACGACGAAGAAGAAGACTGCGGCGGATTCAATAACGGATGCGAAGGCTGCGACTCCTGCACCGACAAGGTATCCTCCCGGAAACACGTCATCGCTCGCATCCCACGCAACAATATCCTCCCCGGTGACCTGGTTGCCGTCACCACTGGCTTCACCTTCCAGAAGGACGGGGGCCCACGACTCGGATACTTCGAGTCCGAACGCCGCATCGCACGCGGCCCAGCCCATGGCCCCTCTCGCATGGGACTCGGCTGGCATAACTTCCGGGGAGGCTTCGCCAAACGCCACCCAGAACACGCCGACATGGTCGAAGAACGCGACGCCCTCAACGAACAGGTCTACAACCTCTACTACAAGGCCGAAGGCGACATCGAAGCCTGGAACTCCGCCACCAGCGCCTGGGAAGACAAGTACGACACCCAGTACACCTACTACCCCTACCGCAATGAACCACTGGCCAGGCAGGACATCTCCGACGCCTACCACGCCAAGATCCAAGCACAGAAGGACGCCGCTCGCAACAAACTCGCCCACAGCAAGTTCCACTCCGCACTGCACGCCGCCAAGTACGGAGACATCGTGATCTCACCCGAAAATATCCCCTTCCGATACTGCAACCGCACCACCAGACTCAAGCGGGACCGCATGCCACAAGGATGCGAAGGAGACTACGCAGAAGCCTTCGGCGTACACGTCATGCAGAACCTCAACACAGGCTTCGCCATCGAACTCCGCCCCTAACCCCCAACAGAACACAGAGCCCCTCACAAGGGGCTCTACCTGCATTCAATCCTCGAAACCATCACTCTTTACCTGCAGCACCAAACCACCACCACGCTTCGTTCGCATGTACCCACTGAACCCACTCCACAAACACCGCACCAATGAACCACCCGCACCAATCTCAGAACCAGACTCATCACTCCAACCATCCTCGAAAACCTCATCCACTACCACATCACCATAGTCAGAAGACACCTGCAAAAGCCACCCGTTCGAAACACGACGAATCACCACGGACCCCTCCAAGATCGCTGCCCTCAACGTGTCAGGGAAAACTACCACAGGAGCATCCGACATCACGACACCTCCAAACCCATCCTACCCCCATGTACCAAAAACCTGCCCCCCTCAGCATTACACGGAGAAGGGCAGGTAGATGAGCCGAACCACAGGGAGCCACCCAGCTCCAACAACATCGGCTCGTGAAGCCACCACGCTTCACTACTGCTACGCAGACCCGTTCAAAACTGAACCCCTAAATTTCCCAGACGCCAGCTCCAAGAGGTACACCCCCTTCCCTAGGACACTTCCAAAAACCCTCACCAGATCAACCCCCCTCCCCGAGAACACACACGCATCAGGACATAGGGAGTACGAGACAGGGATAGGAGCAAGGGGTAGAGACAGGGATAGGGGCCCTGTAGGAGATAGGGTAGGGACCCCTGTGAGGAGATAGGGGGCCATACCCCACCCTTACAGACCGTAGGTCTGGGGTTAGGTGCGGCATGTGTCCCTTTGAACCCCCACTCTCATCCGAATCAGGTTGCAACTGGGATCGGATCTCACTCTTCCATTTTTCACGCAGGTTCGATCCGGCGATCTCGAACGGCCGGGGGGCCCCTTCGAGTTAACCTCGCGGTTTTTTACGGCCTCCCCGATCTGGACGGGATCCCAGCACACAACCACACCACACTCCCGTAGTAAACTCACCCTATAGGGGTTCACAGAGTTACGCGTACAGGGGTCACAGTTTCACTGAGGGGGTATGGTAAACCGCACAGTAAAAACTGGGTTGGGTTTCAGATTCTAAATTTGTGTAACAGTTTCACTGAGGGTTTGATTTACGAAGGGGGTTGGAGATCACCGGCGGGGGCAGGGGGTCATCCTGATGCCTGTGTAGGTTGATCTCCCCTAGGGTCAAACCCCACTCACAGCCTGGAAACGCCATCTGCCATGTGCTCCGCACTGGGCAAAGGCAGTTTCCATGACCCTCCTCCAACGGGGGTGGAAAGGGGGTGCAACGGGGGTTGGCGTCCTTCTCCCGTCCCAGAGCCCTACAAGGGCTGCCTATGGGGCCTCCATCCCACAAGGGGGTCAGGAGCAGGCGTCGTGTGAGGCGTCCTGTGCGGTCGTGTGTACAGCTTCGGCCCCCTTACCTCATGTCCTGTTGGGACAAGGGCGAGGGGGCCGAGAGCGTGGTCAGGAGCCGTGTGGTTGTCTTCTCGTTAGAAGTCGTACTTGCTGAGTCCCCTGTACCCTTCGGGGTCCGCGGCTTCCTCTGCTGCGTCTGCGGCTTGCAGGCACATATCGGGCCACTCTTGTTCCCACTGTTCACTGATAGCTTGTGTGGCGTCGTCCCCGTGGTTGTCCACGTTGATGCGGTGTACGGTATCGGTGATGAGGTCGTTCAGGGCATCCCATTGTTCGTATGCGCGTGGTTGGTATCTGGACAGCAGTTTATCCAGCACTGGTGAGAGGTTCATGGCTTCATTGGCCCATTCCAGGTATGCCTTGAGGATTTTCCTGGGTGGGTGATTCTGCATGAGGTAGATGAGGATGCCGTAGTCGTCGTCTTCGAGCACGTCATCCACGTCCACGGTATTGGCCACGGCTTCTGGGTTGGGGCATTCTTCGTCGTGCAGGTTGCCTTCGAAGTAGTCCTTGGAGTGGATGCTGGCCCAACCTTGTGCAATGGCTTGTACGATTTCAGCGGCTTCTCTGTCCCTAGCGATAGCCGTATAGAGCCTGCGTAGCGAGGGGAGGCGCATGATCTGCCTTACGTCTGTGGCAGGGATGCGTCCAGCGGCTTTGGTGGTAGCGGTGTGTAGAGCAGCTACTCGGGTAATGCTATTGCCCATGGTGTTGTACTCCCTCGGAGGTCTACTTGTGGTAGACCTATAGGGGATTTACCGTGCTGGAGTGTTTGTTCATACGGGGGTCATCCCGATGAGTCCGAGGACGAGTCCCACAGCAGTGAGTCCGAGCCCTACTCCGGTGCTGACGATTCCAGCGGCCATGACGGACCACCAGAGGGGCATTTTTCTGTGGAAGGCGAAGTAGGTGGCGGCGATGGTCGCGATCCCCAGATGGACACCAGCGGCTTCCACTGCGTTCACCAGGATTTCTGGGTTACCCATCAAGTTTGGGCCATTCAGGAGGGCGTTGGAGCCGAGCCAGATGAGGGTGAGTCCGATGGTGTTGGTGAGCCAGACCAGCATGACGGCAAGGGCGGCGTAGAAGGCTTTGTTCATACGGGGGTCATCCCGTATGCGAGGATGGAGGCGATGGCGCTGCTCCGCTTACGGTACGAGCGGTGTTCCGCGGCGTGGTTTGTGTCAGACATGGTAGCTCCGGTGGTACAGGGCTACTACGCAGACACGTCCCGAAATGAACCCGCTAATGGGGGGCGATCAGCACGAGGGCCATGCCCAGTATGCGATTGGCGTACACGAGCCCCAGTTCTCCGATCTGCACTTCGGCCAGGATCTGCACAGCTATGATACGCATGGATGTCACCAGGTCGCGTTGCTCGGCGCATGAGCCGTTCAGGAGCGTGGAGGCAGCCTTGGTAGCGAAGTAGCGTGAGAGGGCTTTCAGGGCGTCGTGGGAGCCCTCTCCGATAGCTGCGTCTGTCGCGTCTTGTGGTGACAGGAACATGAGGTCATGGCTGTTCACCGGCAGTGTCCCTATAGGGTAGAGATTAGGGTCAGGTAGGCATTGAGCAGGGTGCCCTTGTCTGCTTGGACGTGCTTGAACCTGGCGTTGGTTATGGGGTGTTCATAGAGGATGTAGTCGCCCTTGTCGGTGAACTTGTATTCGGGCAGGGGGTCGGGGGCGGGAGGTTCTTGTGCCCAGAGGTGGTGGAATGGGAGGAGGTCGCGTGTGGTGGTGGTGAGGATGGAGCGGTTGGAGCTGGTATAGAAGCGGGTGGTGCTCTCACCGGAGGTCATGTCCAGGCTGGTGCTGAAGAACACGTTGTTGTGGGCGTGTTGGCCTCGGAGCACGGCTGCTTGTTGTGGTTGTGTGGTGACGGCGAGGACAAGGTTTCGGATATGCTCCATGCCCATGAGGACGTGCATGGTGGTTGTGAGGGCTTTGACCTGTGCATAGATGTTGCCCATGTCTTTGGTCATCAGCCTGCGGTCTTTGTCGCTTTGACGATGGCATCGATGATGGCGGTGCAGGCGAGGGAGGTGCCACCCGTGAGAGCGAGCCCGCCACAGCCCGCCAGGAAGGCTAGGGGTGCGTCCCACTGGAACACTGCCATGAGTCCTGCCCATGTGAGGCAGCCGACCCCGATGCCAAGGCAGACAACGATGATGAGTTGGAGTTCTTTTTCCATGGTTCTATTCCCCCTTCTTCTTGTTGAAGTGGAACACGAGGCCCATGGCCAGCACCATGAGAGTGCACCCCACTCCGAGACCCTGGGCGAACCCATCCAGGAACGAGTAGGCGGGTGGTTCGGGGCATGGGGGTTGTGCGTTGAAGCCTTCGTCATAGCCAGCGTCATAGCCTTCGGCCCTGGTGATAGTGAGCAGGGTTTCCTCTCCGTGGGGGTAGAGGTGGGGCGGCACCCCGCCTCCGTCCACGGTGAGAGCTTCAGCGGTTGGCATCAGGGTCAGCATCAGGATCCCCTCGCTCCGAGATAGGTGAAGAACGCCTTGGAGCCTTCGATGAACAGGAGGGCCAGTCTTCCAACCAACAGGGCGACGCCTGCGGCGATGAACAGGGGTACTGGCGGTACCAGGGGGTACTGCGTGTGGATAAGGAAGGGGGCGATGATGCCCGACCCAGCCCCAACGGCGCAGCTGATTCCAACAGCGGTGTTTTTGTTCATGGTCTGTGCCCCTTTACGGCAGGAGGGGGCGAAGCCAGTTGAGGAAGATGCGAGCAGCTATTGCGGCGGCGATCAGGATGCCTGCCGTAGCTCCGATTCCTCCGGCGATCCAGGGATTGAATCCTTGGTCACACGGCGGGGTCTCCGCAATGGTTTGTTCCAAGGCAAGGATAGTGTCCTCACAGGACTGATTTCCTTCCTTGAGTCCTGTGCGGTATCCCTCCAGCGCCATTTCAGCGGGGTCGGTGATGGGTTGGAGGTTTTCATCCAACAGGACAGCATGGGCGGGTTCTACGGGCCAGGTGATCATCGGAGTCCTCTGCGGTGCAGGTACATGAGGAAGGTGCGGAGCACGTCATTGTGCCCCATGGGGTGCGCTTGGTGCATCTCCCCATCTGCGAGGGTGTAGACGTGGGTGCGTTCCATGGAGATCAGGATGCAGGGCTTCAGGGGGTTCCTGGAGCCGTCTGCGGGCTCAGGCAGCATCCCCGTATGGATGGGGATGGTGAGCCCTACGTTCGCTGTGTCTGCCATGTAGCGGTGGTGGCAGGAGGTCACGTAGTCCTTCAGGTGGTCGAGCGAGGGTAGGAGTACCCAGCACCGCACGCCAGTTCGGTGCACTACAGAGATCTCGCCATTGCCTTGGGAGGTGATGGACATGTAGGGGCACGGGTAGTGGGTGGTGCCCCTCACCTCGGGGATCCCCTCAAAATGCACGATGCGCCATAGGAGGTCAGGTCGAGCTTCATCGCAGGCAAGCTGGATGTTGGCCAGGGTCGGGGAGGTGTCTGGTGCAGTGCTCATGCTTCCTACTACGCAGCAGGAGGCTATTTCTGCACCCCTATCCTGTATATGTGCTCGCGGTCTTGGTGAACTGGTGGGCCAGGTCCTTGGCCAAGTCCGCTGGGTCGTCGTACACGGGTGAGGTTTTGAGGCCCATGTGGAAGCGAGCGTTGCCGTTGTTGACCACCACGAGTGCCCAGGCTCCACCCCTCCTGCCCCTACCTGCTCCGGGTACTCGAACCCGCATCCCCGTTTTCGTTGGGGTCATCCTGGCTTTGGGCAGGGCTTCCTGAATGGCTTTCTCTACGTTCATGCCTTTTCAATCCGTGATTCAAGAGGGAGATACTGACGATGACCAAGGTGCAGCAGAGCATGGAGTTGGCGACAGAGCCCACTTCGAACACATCATAGGCAGCGGTGGCATAGGCACCTATGGCCAGGATGACACCCAGGGCAAGTGCGAGCTTTTTCAAGGTCTGGTGCCTTGGCGGTTTCGTCGGCGGCTATCCCAGGTGCCCAGCACCAGCAGGAGGATGATGCCCACACTGATCCCTGACCCAGCCCCGATCCCGATTTCCCTGGCTCCATATTGTGCTGTGGGGGTGTCCTGCATGGGGATAGCGGCGTTGTAGCCATCCTCGTATCCCAGGTCATAGCTGTCGTGGCACTCGGGAGGTACGGTCTCGGGGATGGTGGGACCTGTCCCCTGGGCAGCCTGGGCAGTACCGATGATCATGCTGTGTCCTTGTCGCGAAGTTCATAGGCGGTGACGACTTGAATCACGGCTTCGGCTGGTGTGGGGCACATGGGTGGGTGGGCTTCATGACCAGCACCGGGGAGCCGCCAGTACCAAGCCAGGGGGCCCCCGTCGAACTGGTCGGCAATGAACACGCCAGCCCGCCAGGGGTTGGGTGGTCCCCAGCTCAGGATATCGCCTCCGTGGGACTTGTCGTAGCGCACCTCATCGTGCGTGGGATCACGGATGGCATTGAGGTATGCGGCCACGGATTTCATGGCCTCTGCCCATCCGTCCAGGGCTTTCTTGTGAAAGGCTCTGCCCTTGTCGGCTTGGATGTCCGCATAGCGGTCGCGGAGGTGCTGTTCCATCTCGGGGGTCATGGGGTGTCCGTGTCCATGTGTGCGCGCAGTGCCTGTGCCAGAGTGAGCCCGCGGGGCTCCATCTTGGCGAACCAACCGCTGGCAAAGGCGGTGTGGGTGTTTTGTTTCAGCTGGGCGACCAGGGTGTTCTTGTCTTCCAGCAGGATACTGGCTGTACTCTGCACCTCCCTCGGTTGGGCTTCCAGGTCAGCAACCCGTGCTTCCAGGTCAGGGCAACGGCCCTCTACTACCTGACCATCTGTGCCGCATTTGTTTCGGATTGGTGCTCCCATCAGGAACCTCCTTCGGTCAACATGGGGGTTATGATGTCCCCAGGGGTGCTGTTGTATTTTCTTGTATAGCCCATCATGTCGCCCAGCCGGCTTCTCTGCCATCCACGTAGTCAATCCCGAGGCATTCCCATAGGGTTTCACGTAGTTCGCCGTACAACCATCCGCAGGGGCAGTATTTGGTGCGGATTTCGACACACGGGGAGCATGTCTTGTGGGTTGACCACTGACCATCCCAGCAGCCTTTGACGTGCTCGTACTGTTCTCTGGGTTCGATGGTCAACCCACATTCACAGCAGGTGTGCTGCTTCCTGGCTGTACATGTGCTCGTGGTGGACACGGAGGCGTGTTCGAAGTCATCGGGGTAGATGGAGCAGTCGCAGGTATTCATAGGTCATTCCCTGATTTTCAGGGCGGCAGCAGGCTGTTCATACGGTGGGATTGTCGGCCCGCACCACGCCCACCAGCACCGCTGCTTGTCGTACACCTGGATCCAGTTGTTGCGGTCTGCGAACATCTCCAGGAGGCGTTGTGGGGGCAACGGTTTCCCGTGGGCAGCCATCCTGAGAGCTTCGCCCAGCCAATCCACCGGAGGGGTTGCATCCTGCTTGACTTCAACCGCACGGGCCAGGTTGGTTTCGAGGGTGTTGATGTGGTCACGAGCCTTGGTGAGCAGATGGAAGCACTCCGCGTAGGCTGTTTCGTAGTCGTAGTGGTCACCGCTCATCCGAAACTTCCTTGCCGGGCAGATCGGTGGCTGCACCCGCGATGGGCGCGTTGACGGGGTTCCGCTCTCCCTGGGTGGCCATGAAGTCTTTCTGCTCTGCTTTGACTTCCCTCAAGGCTTCGGTATAGGACACGCCTGTCAGCTTCATGCGGGCACGGACACGCTTTTTCAGACCTCTGCTGTTCATGGGGTGTCCAGGGTGTTGTCATTGAGGTAGGTGTAGACGGGGCAGCCATGCCGGTAACAGTCACGGCAGTGGGTCTTGCCATCAAAGGGCTCACCACAGTGTTCCCGTACCGTGGCTCCAAGGGCGTCTGTGTGTCCCTGCAGCCTTTTTGTCGTGTCAATGACCCCAGGCAGTACATCACGCTCGATGGCATCTGCGATAGCATCACTGATCCGTGTTCCGCCTACCCTTTTCTGCCACAGCGTGATCAGGTTGGTTTCGGGGTCTCGAAGCCACTTGAGGATTGCTTGGGTCTGTGTGTTCATGATATCTCCGTTGGGGAGTTACCCCCGCGCTTTCGGCTGGC
>Ga0075123_10001133_pt1 | contig 13628 bp, 11 predicted proteins | sample AntAceMetag02UKX_FD_69808 | JGI IMG/M metagenome (GOLD analysis project Ga0075123, IMG submission 69808) | Saline lake microbial communities from Ace Lake, Antarctica - Antarctic Ace Lake Metagenome 02UKX | ecosystem: Environmental > Aquatic > Non-marine Saline and Alkaline > Saline | place... | reverse complement strand
CAAGATCTTCGTGTTGGCGAAGAGATTATACTATAGAATTTTTTATGAAAATACTGAGGGAATTCGGGGGACACAACACAAAATTATTGGCAAGTAATTAATGAAGTCAACGTTGTCACTAACTCTTGTTGTTTATTCCCAAGCGTAATCTAAAACAAGCAGACCCATTCAAGTTTTATTTGTTTCAGAAAGTACTATTCACCTCCATGGTCCTTACGTACATTTGTCATAAGAAACTCGCCATATACCTTACACTGAGGCATTCTACCCAGGACACATAGACAACCGTCAACGTCCCTGGGTTCTCTCTTTTTCCCCTAATCTTTGATCTGTTGAAGGGCGAGGACGCCCGTCCGCGCGATCTTATCGATACCGAGGGGTCTGAGGAAATTGATGACTGTCTCCACATCTTCCCTGCTTCCGGCGACCTGGATAATGCAGTAATCATTCCGCATGGAGATAATCTTACAGTCAAACATACTAACGGTCTGCGCTACCTCCTGTCTGTTTTTCTTATCCAGGTTGATCCCTATCAGTATCATCTCCCGCTGGGCGGACTGTCCGGGGACCAGTTCCACCACCTCGATGACATCCACCAGCCTGCCCAGCTGTTTCTTTACCTTGTCGATAAAGTCGGAATCCGCGTTGGTGATCGACGTGATCCGTGAGATCTCGGGAGAGATTGTCTCCGCCACGCAGAGACTCTCTATATTGTAGCCCAGTCTCCCGAACACACCGGCGACCCGCGACAGGACGCCCGGTTTGTTATTGACCAATATCTCGATTATGCGTTCTCTGATACCCATTTTCGCTATCCTTTCGTATCAATATTCAGTCCTTCAAAAACCTTGACAGGATTAACAGGATTTCCAAAATCCAAAATTAATAATTGTGCCAAGGGGCACGATTCTCTAACCTTCGGCGCCCTAACCCTGCCGCCCACCCATCATATCGATGTTCGACCGTCCCGGAGGAATGATCGGATAGACATAGTTGTCGGGATCGACCATGACCTCCAGCAGGAAGGGACCCTCGGCAGAGACCATCTTTTCTATCCCCGCCGCGGCATCAGTAACAGAAACCCTGTCCGCCTCGATGCCGAAGCCCTTGGCCACCGCAACCAGATCGACCGGGCCGCCCAGATCGATATCGCAGAAACGGGCCCCGTAGAACAGGTCCTGTATCTGGCGTATCATGCCGAGGTGACCGTTGTTGAATACAACGATCTTGATCGGTATCCGGTAAGAACTAACCGTCGCGAGTTCCTGTATGTTCATAAAGAACCCACCATCCCCGGAGAAGACAACAACTGCGTGATCCGGCACCCCCATCTGCACACCGATCGCTGCGGGGAGACCGAATCCCATTGTCCCCAGTCCGCCCGGCGTGATCATGCCGCGGGGGGTCTTTGTCTCCCAGGAACGAACCGTCCATATCTGATTCAGCCCCACATCTGTTATAACGGTGGTCTCCTCCGGCATCGCCGCCTGGACATCCTTGATAAAGACGCCCGCCGGTCCGCATTCATCCTTCTCCCTGTCCTGGCCCTGGGCTTCTCTCTCTTTTTTTATCCTGTCCAGCCACTCACGCCGGTCCTTCTCCTCGACGAGGGGGATCAGCTCCGTCAGGGCCTCACGGATATCAGACACCAGGGATAGATCCGCCTTGATCACCTTGCCGATGGAGGAGGAATCGATATCGATCTGCGCGATGGTGGCCAGCGGGGCAAACTCCTCAACGATCGACGTGCTGCGGTCACTGAAACGAGCCCCTATCGTCAGAATAAAGTCGGAATCGTGCACGATGCGGTTGGCCAGTTCGTTGCCGTGGGTACCGATGAACCCGAGATTGAACCCGTTTGAGGCACACACCGATCCGATTCCCATCATGGTTGAAACGAAGGGGATGCGCCCCTTTTCGATCAATCCGGCAAGTTCGTCGCAGGCCTGGGCGAGCTTCACGCCGCCGCCGATGAGAAGAACCGGTCTCTCGGCCCTGTTCAGATAGGTAGCGATCTTCTTGAGTTGTTCGGCGTTCTTCTTCCCCTCGGAACGGGGTTTCATCCGCGACGGGGCCTCTTTCGCATCACTGTATTTACAGGAAGTGGCCATTACATCTCTCGGAAGGTCTATCAGTACCGGTCCCGGTCGGCCGGTCCGGGCGATCTCAAATGCCTCTTTCACCGTGGAGGCTATGTCACACGGATCACTGATCAGGTAGCTGTGCTTGGTGATCGGCATCGTAATCCCGATGATGTCCGTCTCCTGGAATGCGTCACTCCCAAGAAGACCGGTCGTTACCTGCCCGGTCAGGACAATCAAGGGCGTCGAATCCATGTACGCCGTCGCGATTCCGGTCACGAGGTTGGTGGCCCCCGGTCCCGACGTGGCCAGGCAGACGCCGACCTTCCCGGTCGCCCTGGCATACCCATCCGCGGCATGGGCGGCCGCCTGCTCATGCCGAACCAGATAGTGCCGTATCGGGCTCTTAATCAGGCTGTCATGGAGAGGCAGACTGTTCGCCCCCGGATATCCGAAGATGACTTCCACCCCTTCGTCCCTCAATGTCTGTATCAGTATATCAGCTCCTGTTGTGTCCATTTTTTCCCTTCCTGGTTACCTTTTTATTGTACAACCTGTTTCCCGTACCCCCAGGGGAGCAGTTCCATAAAAAAAGCCGCAGACTCTCTTTTCGAGATGCGGCTTTTCCACAAAAAAAGCCGCGGGGTTTGGGGCCCGCGGCTTGCGTTCTTTTTTAGTCTGTCAGAATCAAGCGGCGGTCCCCGTAAGTACTACGACGAGTACGAGTACGTTTACCAAAAGGACTACCGCTGTTCCAAACAGATGTTTCACTGATCATTACTCCTCAGATGAACTGTAGGGGCCGATTCTATACAAAAAGATTCTTTTGTCAAGAGAATTCTCAATACTGCTGGTATTGTGCGCCGACCGAATCAGCTCAGGGCAGCCGCCGCATGTTCAGCGGAAGCAGTAGCGCCCCGCTGGAACGCTTTGTTGGGGGATCTCACCACTGTGCCCCGGAAGCTTCAGCGAATAGTAACGCCCCGGCCCCTGAGGTAGTCCTTCAATTCGCCAATCCCAATGATCCCAAAATGGAACACAGAAGCGGCAAGCAAGACGGTAGCACCCGCGTCGACTGCCTGATAGAAATGCTCCAATTCCCCTGCCCCACCTGAGGCCACCACGTCGGCCGAGACGGCCTCCTTAATCGCCCTGATCACCGGCAGATCATAACCGGTCTGCACGCCGTCGCCCGCTTTGCTGGTAGGCAGAATAACGGGAACACCATATCCGTCAACACGCTTTGCCCATTCGATTGCATCTGCGCCAGTGGCTGTCCGCCCGCCATCAATATAGACTTCATAGCCTGAAGGCATGGCCTCGTTCCGATCCACGTCGATGGCCACCGTCACCTTCTCGGCTCCCAGCGCTTTGACCATTTCTTCGACCAGTTGAGGCTTCCGAAAAGCGGCGCTGCTCGTCGATATCTTGTTTGCACCCGCCTCCAGCACCAGCTCGGCCGATTTCACATCAGATATCCCGCCGCCAACGGTAAAGGGCACGGTAGTGACCTCCGCGACGCGTTTAATTACATCGAGCAGGGTGGCTCTACCTTCCACCGTGGCTGTGATATCCAGCAGCGCCAGTTCGTCTGCGCCATTGTCACAATAAGCCCGTGCGCACTCGACGGGATCACCAGCGTCTTTAATATCCACGAAATGGACGCCCTTGACGACGCGTCCGTTCTGCATGTCTAAGCACGGCATGATTTTAATCGCTTGATCCATTGTGTGTCTCCTTTTGGGGATTTGCTCTGCATTGAGTTCCGGCACCACATAATTCAAACATATATAGATTACTAAGAGGATCGGTAAAACAGAGGTGAGTGCATAGAGTATTCACATGATCCTTCGGGATTTTTCTTTTAAAAGGGAATTCAGAAAAGCCATTCTAGTCTCCAGGGCCTTCAATACGAATCATGGGGTCAGGTCTCAACATTTGACAAACTGAATCAATATAAACGTTGATTGTTGAGACCGGACCCTTTCGTTTTCTTTGTTCACGAAAGCGCCTTCAATCCTGAAGATCGAGGTCATCCCTGAAGAAATCTTTGTCCGGAGCTTTGTGTTCCTCAACAGTGATCTCGGTCGGCTCCGTCCCTTCCAGAAAACATTCGAAGATGTACTTCTCGGAGGTGGGGCCCGCCAGCATCCCCGTCTCGGGATCTATCTTGGCAAAGACGACCCCCTCGGGGGGTGAGAATGATTCGACCGGGGTCCCGGCCAGCGCCTTCTCCATGAAGTGGAGGAAGATGGGGCTGGCGGCACGAGAACCGGTTTCATATTTACCCAGCGGCTTCAGGTCGTCAAATCCGACCCAGACACCCGCGACAAGCGACGGGGTAAACCCCATGAACCATGCATCCTTGAGATCGTTGGTTGTACCTGTCTTCCCTGCCACCGGCCTGCCCAGGGCCCTGACCCGCCATCCGGTGCCTCCCTTGACGACCTCCTGGAGAAGGTGAGATGTTATATAAGAGATCCCGGGATCGATAACCTGTTCCACCTCCGGGCTGTTTTCTTCCACTATGTTGCCGGTACGATCAACGATCTTTTTTATAAAGAATGGCCGCACCCTCTTGCCGCCATTCGCGAAGATTCCGTAGCCCCGCACCATCTCCTGGAGGGTTACCCCGGAGGTGCCGAGGGCCATGGAAAGATCCCTCGTCAGGGGGGTGGTTATCCCCATGTTCACCGCGTAATCGGCGGCATAATCGATCCCGATCTCCTTTAAGAGCTTGATGGTCACCAGATTTCTCGATTTGATGAGGGCGGTCCTGAGGGTCGTCGGACCGTAAAACTTTTCGGAGAAATTCCTGGGTTTCCACGTGCTGTCCTTCAGGGTATCGCGGTAGATGACAGGGCTGTCCATGATGATGGTCGCGGGAGTCATGCCCTTGTCAAAGGCCGCCGTAAATATAAAGGGTTTGAAGGCGGACCCGGGCAGTCTCTTTGCCTGTGTGGCACGATTGAACTCGCTCTTCCCGTAGCTCCTTCCCCCAACCATCGCCTTTATCACTCCCGTATTGGCATCCATGGCGAGAAGGGCGCCCTGCACCCGGGGTTCCTGCTCCAGGGCAAGGTTCAGTGTGCCGTCCAAAACGCTCAGAATCCGAGCCTCCACGACATCACCCCTTCTGAGCACATCCGCCGGATCCTTCACCTTGTCCGTGTTATAGGCAACATCCGGATTGGGAACCCGGGCCCACGACATGTGTTCCAGTGTCATGGTGCCTTCATAGGTGCCCGCCTGCAATGTTACAATCTTTGCTTCGCTGTCCACATCCGTCACGACGGCCTGTATGATACGGTCCTCTAGCGGCTCATCCACGCCAATGTGCATATCCCCCGCAAAGGCCTCTATTTCCTCCTCCGGCACCCGCTTCAAGGACCCTCTATACCCCTGCCGCTTGTCCAGGGCCCTGAGTCCCCGTTCCACGGCATCACGGGCCCCCTTCTGGGCGGTCATATCCAGCGTGGTGTATACCTCAAGCCCTTCACTGTAGAGGACATTACTGCCATACGTGGTCTGAATATACCGGCGGACATTTTCGGTAAAGTAGGGCGCTATCTTCTTTTTGTCTTCAGCCTGCTTCAGCTCCATCGGCGCGGTGAGCGCCAGCCTCTTTTCCTCTTCCGTTATATATCCATCCTCCTCCATCCTCCCCAGGACGTAGACCTGCCTCTGACGGGCACGGCGGGGGTGGAGTGCGGGGGAATACCGGCTGGGGGCCTTGGGAAGCCCCGCAAGGAGGGCGGCTTCCGGGAGGGTAAGCCGCTCAGCTGACTTTCCAAAATACCGTTGCGACGCTGCCTCTATGCCGTACGTCCCATGTCCCAGATAGATATGGTTCAGATAGAGGTTGAGGATCTCATATTTCTTCAGATAGCGGTCGATCTTGTAGGCCAGAATGGCCTCCTTCAGCTTTCTGATGTACTTCTTCTCCGGAGACAGGAAGAGACCCTTGGCTACCTGCTGGGTGATGGTGCTCCCCCCCTGAACGATGGTCCCCGCCTCCATATTTTTAAAAAAGGCCCTGATAATACTCTGGAAGTCTATCCCCTGATGATGGAAGAAACGGGCGTCCTCCGCCGCTACAAATGACTGTATGACAAATCTCGGCAGATCGGTGACCCGGACGACCTTTCGATCTTCAAGATAGAACTCGTCAATAAGCTGGTCATTATCCGCGTATACCCTGGTGATGATGCTGGGTCGGTAGTCCTTCAGCGAGGAGATGCTGGGCAGTCCACTCACAAGAAAATAGGCGAACACCGCCCCCGCCAGGACCGGCAGGAGGATCGCAAGGGAGAGCCAGACAAACACCTTTCGTGTCATCCGCCTCTTTTTCCCACTTTTGCTCCCCGGGCTGCTGGGCGGTTTCTGTTCAATATCCATTATTCCTTTTTCTCAACTTCCGTATCCTTTTCTTCGTTTTCTTCGTCGCCTTCCTTGGGGGCGGTTTTCTTCTCCCCGGCCTTGACCACCCAGATGCTGATCTCATACAGGAGCATCAGAGGCACGGCCATCAAACCCTGTGTGACGACATCCGGTGGAGTAAAAATGGCTGCGGTGACGAACACCAGGAGGAGCGCGTATTTTCTCTTTTTTTTCAGGGTCTCTGAATTTACCACCCCTATCTTTGCCAGAAAGAACATAAAGATGGGGAGTTCAAAGATAACCCCGAAGGCGATAAGGAGCTTCATGGAGAAGGAGAGATACTCCTTGAGGGAAAGCATGGGGCGTATAAAATCATTCCCGAAACCGACAAAGAATTTAAAACCGAACGGGAAGACAATGTAATACGCGAACAGAGAGCCCCCTACAAAGCATATGGTGGAAAAGGTGACAAAGGGTGTCACATGCTTCTTTTCGGATGCAAAGAGACCCGGTGACACAAATTTCCATATCTGGTAGAGGATGTAGGGACTGACAAGAAAGATAGATGCAAAAAAGGATACCTTGAGATAGGTAAAGAATGCCTCGGGAAGACTGGTGAATATCATGGAACTGTTGTCGGGAAGCACGGCGGCGAGAGGGCGCGTCAAGGCCCAGAACAGCTTTTCCTTGAAGATGTAGCACACAACGAAACCGACAGCGATCGCAATCAGCACACGTATCAGCCGGGTTTTCAATTCCTCCAGATGGAGCGTAAAGGGCATCTTTTCATCTGTCTGCTCGGTCATAACTTTAGCTCACACTATCGTTTCATGGCTGACATATCGTCTCGTCGGAGCGAGTTCGGGTATTCTTGACAAAAACAATAAAAAAGTCAACCATTTTTAGGGTCCGGGAAATCAACCATGAATACAGCGAAAGGATGGGGGATCACTCTGTTTGTTTACAGGAATAAAGGAAAGATTGAAATCACCGTGGTCTACTGCGAATCCTTTTCCACCGGCTTGGGGGTCTCTTCTTCTACCTTCGAGCCACTGTCTTGGGTTTCTTCCTTCTTTTTCCCATAGAGAACCGAATCCTTGAAATCATCCGCTTCGTTTTTGATCTGTTCTACATTGAGGCTCTCTTTTACATCATCGGTCGCACGGCGGAACTCCGCAAGACCCTTGCCGAGAGATTTTGCCATGTCAGGCAGTTTCTTCGGCCCGATGACAAGCAGGGCAACAATAAGTATAATTATCAATTCCGGCATTCCAATGCCAAACATACCATCACCATATTCCCGTAAAAGTATGATCATAGTATAATACTGCCTGAATCTTTGTCAATCTGAAATCGGTTCTACCTGTTTGCAACTTGCATGGTTCTGTGATAGAAAAATCAGCTAATTTATGAGGAAAAACCCACCAATCGGAAGGGATAACGCATGAAGATAACAACGCTGGAAGTGGGGCATGTTGCCCACCTTGCCCGCCTTGATCTCAGTGAGGATGAAAAAGGCACCCTTACCTCGCAGCTCAACAACATACTGATGTATATGGACATATTGAATGGGGTGGATACTAAGGGGATTGAACCGATGACACACGCCATCTCTCTGGACAATGTAATGAGGGATGATGCGGAAGAGGAATCCATCGGGGTGGAGATGGCCCTTGCCAACGCCCCGGAGGGAGAGATGGGTTTCTTCGGTGTTCCCAAGATCATAGAATAAATAATGAGGACAACGTACGGTTTTGTCCCGGATTGCGACCGGGCCAGGAAAGAGATATGGAATTAAATCGGTTAACCATTCACGAACTGCAGAAACAACTCAGAGATGGGACCCTCACCTCCGTTGGAATCACCGAGTCTGTGTACCGGAGAATAGCGTCCGTAGAAGAGCGGGTGCACGCATATATCACCCTGACGGAGGAGACTGCCACCGAGCAGGCCCGCGCGGCGGACAAACGGATACAGGAGGGAGATGGAGGGCCGCTGACCGGCATACCCATAGCTCTCAAGGATGTCTTGTGCACACAAGGTGTCAGGACAACCTGCGGATCGCGCATCCTTGAAAACTTCATCCCCCCTTATGACGCCACGGTGATCAAGAAACTGAAGGACGCCGGCGCGGTCTTTGTGGGAAAGACCAATATGGACGAGTTCGCCATGGGATCTTCAACCGAGACCTCGCATTTCGGTGTCACCAGAAACCCGTGGAACCTGGAATGTATCCCCGGAGGGTCCAGCGGCGGTTCAGCCGCCGCGGTTGCCGCCGACGAATGCATCGCCTCTCTGGGCACCGACACAGGCGGATCCATCAGACAGCCCGCCGCCCTGTGCGGCGTCGTAGGCCTGAAACCCACCTACGGACGGGTCTCGCGCTTCGGCCTGGTGGCCTTTGCCTCTTCCCTGGACCAGATAGGGCCGATCACCAAGGATGTAGAGGATTGCGCTATTATGATGAACGCGATCTCCGGCTATGACACCAGTGATTCCACCTCCGTCCCAGCGGAGGTCCCCGACTACCGGGAGGCTATCTCCCGAGACATCGACGGGTGGACCGTCGGCATCCCCAAGGAGTATTTTGTCGAAGGGATCGATCCTGAGATCAAGACCTCCATAGATACAACCATCAAAACACTTGAGGGACTCGGCGCCCGATGCCGTGACATATCACTCCCCCATACCAAGTACTGCGTCGCCACGTACTACATCATAGCTCCTTCGGAGGCCAGCTCGAATCTGGCCCGGTACGACGGGGTCAGATACGGATTCAGGGCGCCGGATGGAGAGAACCTTCTGGACATGTACAAGAAGACCCGATCATCCGGATTCGGAGCGGAGGTCAAGAGGAGAATCATGATCGGGACCTATTCCCTGTCCTCCGGATACTACGATGCCTACTATAAAAAGGCATCGCAGGTACGAGCCCTGATCAGAGATGACTTTAACCGCGCGTTCACACAGTGCGATGTCATCCTGACCCCCGCGACACCGACCCCGGCATTCCGGATCGGAGAAAAGATGGACGACCCCCTGCAGATGTACCTCTGCGACATATTCACCCTCTCGGCAAACCTGGCAGGGGTGCCGGGGATCTCGATTCCCTGTGCTTATACGAAGGGCGGCCTCCCCCTCGGAGCCCAGTTCATGGCGGGCCATTTTCAGGAGGAAAAATTGCTGCAGATAGCCTCCGCATACGAGAAACATTCAGACCAGGAGAAAAGGAAACCCGAGCTATAATGAATTACGAACCGGTTATAGGGCTTGAGGTACACGCCCAGCTTCTTACCAAAACCAAGATATTCTGCGGGTGCTCGACCCGGTTCGGCCAGGAGCCGAACAGCAACACCTGCCCCATCTGTCTCGGAATGCCCGGCGTTCTCCCGGTCCTGAACAAAAAGGTCGTGGAGTACGCGATGAAGATGGCCGTTGCAACCCACTGCAGGATAAACCGGACAAGCACCTGGGCACGGAAAAACTACTTCTATCCCGATCTGCCGAAGGGCTATCAGATCACGCAGTTCGACCACCCCATCGCCGAGGCCGGATACGTCGATATCGAAACGGACGGGGCAAAGAAGAGGATCGGCATTACCCGTATACATATGGAGGAGGACGCGGGCAAGTCCATCCATGACGATCTGAGCGGTTCCAGCTACGTCGACCTGAACAGGGCGGCGGTCCCCCTCATCGAGATCGTCAGTGAACCGGACATGCGAACCCCGGAGGAGGCGGCACAGTATCTTCGGAGGGTGCACGAGATCCTGGTCTATCTCGAGATATGCGACGGGAACATGGAGGAGGGGAGTTTCCGCTGCGACGCCAACATCTCCCTGAGGCCGGAAGGACAGGAGGCCTTTGGAATCAGGTCGGAACTGAAAAATATGAATTCCTTCAACAATGTACAGCACGCGCTCGAATACGAGATCCTGAGGCAGCGGGCCGTTCTGGAGAGGGGTGATCAGGTCGTCCAGGAGACACGTCTGTGGGATGCCTCACAGGGGCTAACCCACTCGATGAGGGGAAAGGAAGAGGCGCACGACTACCGGTATTTCCCGGAACCCGATCTCGTCCCCATCGTCATATCCGACGCGTGGGAAGAAGAGATCAGGGGAAGCCTCCCTGAACTTCCCATGGAGAAAAGGACACGGTTTATAAGTACATACAACATCCCACCCTACGACGCGGGCGTTCTGACGGCAAGCCGCGCCCTGGCGGATTATTACGAAGAGGTGGTACGGCTCTGCGAAAGACCGAAGATCGCGAGCAACTGGGTTATGGGTGATTTTCTGGCATATCTGAATGAGGCAAAGCTGGAGATAGAAGAGAGCCCGATACCCCCCGCGGCCCTGGCGGAATTGATCGGCATCATAGGAGATGGAACGATCAGCGGAAAGATTGCCAAAGAGGTCTTCGAGGAGATGTGGCAATCGGGAAAACAGCCGAAGGAGATCGTCGAAGAGAAGGGTCTTGTCCAGATCACCGACACCGGGGAACTGGAAAAGATCGTGGAAGGGGTGCTGGAGGCTAACCAGAAGCAGCTGGAGCAGTATAGGGCGGGCAAGGATCAGCTGTTCGGATTCTTCGTCGGGCAGACGATGAAGGCCACCGGTGGCAAGGCAAACCCCAAGATCGTCAACGAACTGCTGAAGAAGAAACTCTCAATGTCATGATCAAGACCATATCCTGGAACGAGGGCGCCGTGGTGATGATCGACCAGCGGGCTCTCCCACATGAAGAGAGATATCTTACCTGCCGGACATATCAGGACGTCATAGATGCCATCAACGATATGGCCATACGGGGCGCGCCCGCCGTGGGAATAGCGGCCGCAATGGGGATCGCCCTCGGCACACTGGATGCACCCGAAGGACAGCTGAAGCAGGCCTTCTACCGGATCTGCGAGGACTTCGCCCGCACCCGCCCCACCGCCGTCAATCTGTTCTGGGCCATCGACCGAATGAAGGCCCGTTTCGAGCGAGAACTGGCGTCTGCGCCCCCTGTCGAGGAGAACGAAATCAAACAGGCCCTGATAGAAGAGGCGCTGGGGATCCATAAAGAAGACATCGAGGCAAACCGGCAGATGGGGACCCATGGGAGGAGCCTGATACATGATGGGGACACCATCCTGACACACTGTAATGCCGGGGCGCTTGCAACCGGCGGCTATGGAACGGCGCTGGGCGTCATCCGGGCCGCCCATGAAGAGGGAAAGAAAATCCACGTCCTGGTGGACGAAACCAGGCCCCTCCTCCAGGGGGCGAGGCTGACCGCATGGGAGATGCACAGGGAAGGCATCGGCTCCACGCTCATAACCGACAACATGGCGGGTTCTTTCATGCAGCGGGGAATGGTTAGTTGTGTCCTGGTGGGAGCGGACCGCATCGCAGCCAACGGCGATACAGCCAACAAGATCGGGACGTACACCCTTGCCGTTCTGGCCAGGGAGAACAGAGTTCCCCTGTATGTGGCGGCCCCGCTTTCCACCATAGACCGCCGGACGCGCACCGGTGGGGAGATCCCCATCGAAGAAAGGGGCGAGGACGAGGTGCTCGGATTCCACGGTACGCGGATCGCGCCGCAGGGAGTTCCCGCACACAATCCGGCCTTCGATGTAACCCCGAACAAATACATCACTGCCATCATCACAGAGCGGGGGATTATTACAAAACCGTTCGGCAAAGAGATCAAAAGGATCTTCGGCAACCCTGACGCATATAGGTCGGGGGCCTCATGACATCCGGAATACCTATGAAAAATCTATTTATCTTTGACTTTGACGGCGTTATCGCGGACTCTCTTGTCTTTTATGAAGCTCTCGTAAAGACACACCTTGAGAAGATAGGCTCACCTGTCATAACGACACGTGAAGAATTCCTTGATCTCTTTGACGGCAATTTCTATGAGTCTCTTAGCACACAAGGTGTTGATATAACGGCCTTCAACAATGCCGTTATGGCCGCCGCCCCGGATATAGATTACGGGCAGATTCTCCCCTTTGAGGGCATATTGCCCGTAGTGACCACACTGGCAAAGGACAACACACTGCTTGTCATATCCTCCAACATATCTTCCGTGATACGCACATTCCTCTCACGGTACGAATTTGACGGAATCTTTGACGACGTCCTGGGCGCCGATTTCATGCTCAGTAAAACCGAAAAGATCAACCACGTCGTGGAGAAGTGCCACGCGCTCAGAGACCGAACATACTATGTGGGAGATACCGTCGGCGATATCAGGGAGGGGCAGGCCGCCGGCATCAGGACGGTGGCCGTGACCTGGGGGTGGCACCCGAGGGAGCGTTTCGAAGGGGTCGGTGCCGACCACATCATCGGTGCGCCTGAGGATCTCCTCGCCATCTGATCCCTTCAGCATCACAAAAAAAAGGCCTCTCGTTAATACGAGAGGCCTTTTCCGAATCACACAACTATACAAAACTTAAACGACGGCCTATTACATCATGCCGCCCATACCGCCCATGCCGCCCATACCACCCGGAGGCATCGCCGGCATTCCTGCCGAGTCCTCGCTCGGCTTCTCGGCAACCATACACTGGGTCGTAAGCATCAGGGCCGCGACACTCGCCGCATTCTGGAGCGCGGATCTCGTCACCTTGGTGGGATCAATAACGCCCGCCTTGACAAGATTCTCGTACGTATCGGTCCGCGCGTTGAAACCAAAGTCACCCTTCTTGCCCTTTACCTTCTCCACAATGATGGCGCCTTCAAAGCCCGCGTTGGCAACGATCATCTTCATGGGCTCTTCTATGGCCTTCTTGACGATATTCACGCCGACCTGCTCGTCACCCTCCAGCTTAATCTTCTCAAGGGCCGGGAGGGTTCTTATGTATGCCACGCCGCCGCCGGGGACAATACCCTCTTCAACAGCCGCCCTGGTCGCGTTCAGCGCATCTTCAACCCGCGCCTTCTTCTCTTTCATCTCCGTCTCTGTGGCCGCTCCGACCTTGATGACGGCAACGCCACCGACCAGTTTCGCCAGACGCTCCTGGAGTTTCTCCCGGTCATAATCGGAGGAGGTCTCCTCGATCTGTGCCCTGATCTGTTTCACGCGACCCTCGAGGGCGGCCCTCTCGCCAGCCCCGTCTATGATCGTCGTATTATCCTTATCTATGACAATCCTCTTCGCGTTTCCCATATC
>Ga0075123_10001128_pt1 | contig 13652 bp, 14 predicted proteins | sample AntAceMetag02UKX_FD_69808 | JGI IMG/M metagenome (GOLD analysis project Ga0075123, IMG submission 69808) | Saline lake microbial communities from Ace Lake, Antarctica - Antarctic Ace Lake Metagenome 02UKX | ecosystem: Environmental > Aquatic > Non-marine Saline and Alkaline > Saline | place... | reverse complement strand
TTTGGACGCTATGCTCATAATTAATTCTCCTTGTTTTACGGTTACATAAATTATGAAGCAACGACCAATTTTGATAAAAGTTCAAAATTAGTAAAGTTACTTTATTTTTGAGGCAACCCGCGACTGAAATCCGACTAAAATTTTATATTTTTTTATTGACTTTTAAAATTATTTTTCATATACTTGAATCTTTAAAAATGACAAATTTGTTAATGTTTTGAACAGGTCTTATTCGGTTTTTTAAGATAAATTCAGAATGTAACACACCATTTTCACTTGAGTAAGCCAATTTTAAAAAGGGAACAAATATGATCTCCAATTTTTATTGGAGCAAAAACATAGCCTCCTCATTTTACCAACAATCTTATCTTCAAAAGTGCTCTCCTAATTTTATTGACATTAAATTTTATCATAAAGAGGAATATTGCCGATGACAGAACAATATTTACCGGTTCTTCTGTATATAGTTATTGCAGCCCTGACAGTGGGGTTAATTCTTCTGCTTAATGCGCTGCTTGGTCCGAAGAAGAAAGACAGAATAGATTATCCGTCAAAATCAACTCCCTTTGAATGCGGGTCAGATCTTCTTCAAGAAAATAATCGTCGCGTGAGCATACGTTTTTATTTGATTGCGCTGTTATTTGTACTTTTTGATCTGGAAGGTATTCTACTTTATCCCTGGGCAGTAATCGCACGTTCCCTCGGTAAAATTGCTTATATTGAAATTTTCATTTTTCTATTTTTCCTGATTGTTGCATTTATTTTTGCTTACAGAAGAAAAGCTCTGGATTGGAGGTAATACAATAATGTCTAAAGAAAAAATTCCTGATAATATAGTAACCACAAAACTTGATAAATTTATTGGCTGGGCGCGCAGTTACTCGTTATGGCAATATGTTTTTGGAACTGCCTGTTGCGCCATGGAATTTATGTCGGTTAGTTCTTCCCATTATGACACCGATCGTTTTGGTGCAGCAATGCCCCGCTATTCACCACGGCAATCGGATATGTTGATGGTTGTGGGAACGATTACTCATAAAAATGCGCCAGTTTTAAGGCGAGTTTGGGAACAGATGGCTGATCCAAAATATGTGGTGGCTGTCGGCGCTTGCGCGGTCAGTGGTGGTTTCTACCGTAATTATGCTACAGTACAGGGATGTGACCGCATCATTCCGGTTGACGTTTATATTCCGGGCTGCCCGCCGCGACCAGAAATGATCCTTGATGGAATTATGGCGCTTCAAGAAAAAATTAGAAAATCTAAACAATATTTATAGACAGGTAATATTAATGGAAAAATACTGGATGTTAAGGGACGACCTCAAAGATTTTTTTAAACAATTTCCAAACGCAGAATATTTGGAACAGTTTGACCAGCCCAATATTCGCATTCCTGCTGAAGATATGGAAAAAATATTTGACTTTGTTAAAAATCACAAAAAATTTCCCATGGATATGTTGCTGGATATTACTGCGGTTGATTATCTCACCAGTGATTATGCCGAACAACCAAATTTAACTGGACGGGAAGAAGATTTGTATTCTGAAACAAGATTTGATGTTGTTTATCATTTTTATTCAATGAAAACAAATAGACGCATGAGAATTATTACCAGTTGCGGCGGTGAAAATCCCGAGATTTTAAGCAGCTATAAATGGTGGCAGGCAGCGCATTTTCTGGAACGGGAAATTTGGGATATGTTTGGAATTAAGTTTACCGGGCATCCTGATTTGCGTCGGGTACTGTTGTATCCAGAATTTAAAGGCTTTCCATTGAAAAAAGATTTTCCAGTATTGGGCGAGCAGCCCAGAATTAAATTACGAAATCCGGAGCAAGATAATGGCAGAAATTGAAATTCCTGCAAAATATAAAGTTGAAGAAGTTAAAAAACGTAAAGAAATACTTGAACTGCCGATCGCCAGTCCTGGCACTGAGCCGGTAAAGATCAACCTCGGTCCTTCTCATCCAGCCATGCACGGGACGATAAAAATGATCGCTGAACTGGATGGCGAAACAATTGTTAATATTGATGTCGAACCGGGATTTCTACATCGCGGCATGGAAAAGATGTGCGAAAATCATACCTATGTTTCAGCGCTTCCTTATACTGACCGATTAAATTACGTAACTGCTTTTATCAATAATTTTGGTTATATTGAAACCATTGAAAAATTATTTGGGATTGAAATCACCGAGCGTTGCGCCTGGCTGCGAACTTTGCTTTCCGAATTATCACGTATTACAGATCATTACACCTGTCAGGCAGCGATTTGCAGTGAAATTGGCGCCATGACACCTTTTCTGTATTTAATGCAAGCTCGTGATTATATCTGGGAGCAATTTAACTGGGCAACCGGTGCCAGGCAAACATACAGCTATCCTCGCATTGGCGGTTTAGCCCGGGACATTCCTGACGGCTGGCTGAGTAAGATAAAAGAAATTTTGCTCAGCAATATTCCCCTGTTAAAAGATGTTCACGGGTTAATGGATAAAAATAGAATTTTTCTCGATAGAACCCAGAAAGTTGGTGAAATAAGCTCTGATGATGCGATTAACGCTGGAATTACCGGACCGTTTTTAAGGTCAACCGGTATTAATTACGATGTCCGAAAAGCCATGCCTTATTTGAAATACGATGAAGTTGAGTGGGAAGTGCCAGTAGGAAAATATGGCGATAATTATGACCGCTGGTTTTTACGTATGCGGGAGATTGAAGAATCAATTAAGATTTGTCTCCAGTGTATTGATAAAATACCGGAAGGTCCAATTAACTCGGATGATTATTATGCTCATCTGCCCGAAAAAACCGAAGTTTATTCATCAATCGAAGGTCTGATTAATCATTTTAAAATTATTATCGATGGACCAAAACCGCCTAAAGGAAATATTTATCATTGTGTTGAAGGGGCTAATGGAGAATTGGGATTTTTCATTGTATCAGATGGTACTGGTACTGCTTATCGGATGCATGTTCGTGCACCGAGTTTTCTCATTATGGGCGTTCTGGATAAAATTATTATTGGTCATCAATTAGCAGATATTATCCCTATTTTTGGTTCTGTGAATATGGTTGGTGGAGAGTGTGATAGATAAAGAATAGAACGCAGATGATCCGCCAAAAAGAGGGCGGACGTTCCGCACGGATTACGCGGATTAATACAGGTTTCTAAAAAATTTAAAATATAAATCCGTGAAAATCTGTGTCATCAGCGTCATCCGTGTTCTATAAAAAAAATGAAAATATATTTAAGGTCAAATATGGAATTCACTAAAGAAGAAAAAAAAGAAATTACTCATTTAAGAACCCGATACCCTGATTTGCGTTCACTTGCTTTACCGCTTTTGTGGATGATCCAGAAACGAGAGGGATTCGTTTCCAATGAAGCAGTTGACTTAATCGCAGATGAAATAAATATCCCCAAAATTTGGGTTGAGGAAGTACGCTCCTGGTATTCAATGTTCACCGAAGAAAAAGAAGGAAAATTCGTTTTAGAGGTGTGCAATAATATCACCTGTGCCTTAATGGGAAGCCAGAATATTATTGACCACATCTGTGAAACGCTGAAGATAAAAGTGGGTGAAACAACACCCGATGGCATGTTTACTTTAAAAACAGCCGAATGTCTGGGTTCATGCGGAACTGGTCCCATGATGCAGGTTGGTGACAATTATTATGAAATGTTAGATGAGGAAAAAACAAACCAGATTTTAGAAGATTTTAAAAATGGTAAAAAGTACGAGCAAAAGCCGCAGGAATGGGTTGAATATAAGTAGAATTAAACCGCTAATTTCGCTAATTACGCGAATTAAAAAGAATAAAATATTTTTTTCATGGTAGAGTTAATATTTAAAAATGAAGTCTATAAGATTGTTGGTGCTGCTATGGAAGTGTATAGAATTTTAGGACCTGGCTTTTTAGAAGCGGTTTATCAAGAAGCTTTAGCAATTGAATTGAAGTTGCGTGATATTCCTTTTGTTGAATTTCCAAAGGTTGAAATACATTATAAATAGTTTAGATTAAAAAAATACTTCATTCCAGATTTTTTATGTTATGATAAAATAATTGTAGAGATTAAAGCAATAAACAAATGTACACCAAATGAAGAAGCACAAATAATAAACGCATTGAATGCATCAAAACTTCAGGTTGGTGTGTTATTGAATTTTGGTGAACCATCACTATACAAACGAAGATTTGTAAATACTGGATTAACTAAAAAACATTAGCGAAATTCGCGGTTAAAAATATTAGAGTAAAATATGGCAAATAAAAAGATTCTTCTCAATTACGAAAGAAACGGTACAAGTCATACACTGAAAAGTTATTTATCAAGAGACGGCTATAAAACATTAACCGACAAAATACCAGAACAAAAACCGGAACAGGTACTTGACGAAGTAAAAAAGAGCGGTATTCGCGGACGTGGTGGAGCAGGATTCCCGGCTGGTATTAAATGGTCGTTTCTGCCCAAAGAGAGCGATAAACCTGTTTACCTTATTTGCAACGGTGATGAAGGTGAGCCGGGTACTTTTAAAGACCGGGTAATTCTTGAAGAAAACCCGCACATGTTGATAGAGGGAATGATTTTAAGCTGTTACGCAATCAATGCAAAACACGCCTATATTTATATTCGCGGTGAATACGGATTCGCTCTGCGGCGAGTTCAGGAAGCAGTTGATGAAGCGTACCAAGCCGGCTATCTTGGCAAAAAGTTAAAAGGAACGGATTATGTCTGCGACATCACGGTTCACAAAGGCGCTGGCGCTTACGTGGTTGGTGATGAAACCGGACTTATGAATTCCATCGAAGGGAAAAAAGGTCAGACAAGAAATAAACCGCCATTCCCGGCGATTGAAGGTCTTTACCAGTGTCCGACGATTATCAATAATGTGGAAACATTAGCATCTGTTCCCTGGATTATCACCAATGGTGGCGATGCCTATCATGCTATTGGCACTGAAAAATCAACCGGCACAAAACTAATTTCGATCAGTGGACACGTTTGTAAACCGGGTGTGTATGAAGTTGATTTGGGTTATCCGTTCATGGATTTTCTGAATAAAGATTGTGGCGGTGTGCTCGGTAGTCGTAAATTAAAAGCTGTAATTCCGGGCGGTTCATCCACACCTGTTTTGAAACCGGAAGATTGTAAAAATATGACTATCGATTATGAATCAATCGCAGCAGCAGGATCAAGTTTGGGGTCTGGCGCCATAATAATTATTGCTGAAGGAACCTGTATGGTAAAAACGCTGGCAGTGCTTACCCATTTTTACCATCATGAATCCTGCGGTCAATGTACTCCCTGCCGCGAAGGCACAGGCTGGCTTAACAAAATAATCAAACGCATCGAAGCCGGCGAAGGAAAAATGGAAGACATCGATTTATTAACCAGTATTACCAAACACATTGCTTTTCACACAATTTGTCCGCTGGGCGATGCAGCATGTGGTCCTGTTGATAGTTTTGTCAAACAATTTAGAGATGAATTTGTTGAACATATAGAAAAAGGCGGCTGCCCGTTTGGTGGCGAATTCGTCCGCTTTCAGGAGAGGGTATAGAATTTATGAAAGAAGTCACGTTTACGGTTGATGGAAAAGAGATAACTGTTCCCGCAGGAACGCTAATTATCGAGGCTTGTGAAAAAAACGGCATTTATATTCCCCGGTTTTGCTATCATAAACACCTTATCCCCAGCGGTAACTGCCGCATGTGCTTGGTAAAGATTGAAAAAAATCCTAAACCCCAGCCCTCATGCATGACTCCGGTAACCGACGGAATGGTCGTTTATACAAATACACCAGAAGTCATTGAAATGCGTAAAGCAATGCTAGAGTTCGTTTTGATCAACCATCCTCTTGACTGCCCAATTTGTGATAAAGCCGGCGAATGTATGCTTCAAGACCAATATATGGAATTTTCCGGCGATAAGTCCCGATTTAACGAAACAAAGGTGGCTAAAGAAAAATTATATCATTTCTCCGATAAAATTCTTTACGATGCAGAACGGTGTATTACCTGTTCCCGCTGTGTCCGTTTTACCAGAGAAATATCCAAAACCAACAAATTGGGAATTGTCGAACGTGGTGATAAATCTTATATCGCACTGGCACACGATGATACGTTTGATGATCCATACAGCTATTGCGTGACCGATCTTTGTCCGGTTGGCGCGCTGACGGCAAAATATTTTAGATTTAAAGAGCGCGTCTGGAATTTACACAAAACAGATTCCATCTGCGCTGGCTGTTCTCGGGGCTGCAATATTTCAATTCAAACTAAAGACAATAAAATTTACCGTGTCGTTCCAAGAGAAAATGATAATGTAAATAAATCATGGATGTGTGATTTCGCGCGAGATCATTATGTGGGTCCAATGAAGAATAGAACCACGGGCGTTAAAATCGATCATAAAGAAACAAGCTATGAAAGTTTTGTTGAGGAGATGGTCTCCTTATTTAAGGAGCACGCGAAAGAAATGGTGTTCATCCTTTCAGCTTATGCAACAAATGAGGAATTGACGTTAGCAAAACAGTTGGCAGACTCATCTGGTGTGAAAGCTATTTTTAAGAAACAAGACCGAGTCTGGAATAAATCCACTGGCGAAGTAAAAAGTGATGATATCTTGATTAAAGAAGATAAAACTCCTAACATGACTGGAGTTCAAAAAACTTTCCCAACAGCAAAAGACATGTCTGAATTGGTAATCAGTGATTACAAATATGCTTTTGTCTGGGGTCCCAATGCAGCGATGGATAAATTGAACGGTTTACAGATCATTTCACTTTCTGCAAAAAAAGACCAGGTTTCAGATAAAGCAAAATGGGCGATTGCCGGCAGATTCGCTGCTGAAAAACACGGCTCTTTTACAAACTGTGATGGAATTGTTCAACTGTTTCGTAGGGCACTCAAAGGCGAAAATAATTTTGATGAATTATCTTTCTTTGTGGATTTGTTGAAAGGTTTGAACGTTGAACCCGTTGGGAGAACGGTGGATGAAGTAAGGAATAAAACTGTAGTGATGGAGTAGTGGAATGCTGGGGTGATGGAATGATGGAATTTCAAAAACCCGGAACTCCTAAAATCGTCATTCAAATTGAAATATATTTTGTGAGGCTAAACGAATGGAGTCTTCTTTTTTAGGAATAAATACAGTACATTTTTGGACATACCTGTTTTTGGCTGGTGCTATTTTTATGTTTATGTTTTTAATGGGCGCAGTAATGAGTTGGTCAGAACGAAAACAATCAGCTCAAATTCAGGATCGACTTGGAGCAAACAGGGCAGCAATTCCGCTTCCCTTCGGGAAAAAATTTGCTATGTTGGGTTTTATTAACAACATGGCTGATGCCATAAAATGTTTAGTAAAAGAGAATTTTAACCCTAAAACTGAAAATAAAGTCATTTATAATATGGCGATCTTTTTCGCCTTTATTCCGGCTGTGCTTGCGGTCGCGGTTGTTCCGTTTGCAGGAGTCGTAAAGCCGGCTGTATTGTTCCAGGCGTGGTACCTGAAATGGATTCCCTGGCTGCCAGAATATTTTGCCAATAATTTGCCTGATTTTTCTTTTCGTTTACAAGTCGCTAATTTGAACGTGGGTTTATTATTCATTTTTGCCGTTGGTGGGATAAATGTTTTTGGCGCTATTTTAGCCGGCTGGTCATCAAATAATAAATTTTCCATGATGGGCGGAATGAGATCAGCCGCTCAAATGATCTCTTATGAGGTAAGCATGGGATTGGCGCTATTAGGAATTATTTTTATCTACCAAAATGTTGATATTTGGAATTTAGTGCAGGCACAAAGTGAATTAGCCTGGGGCTGGCTGCCCAAATGGGGAATTTTCTTGCAACCTTTAGCATTCTTTTTATTTTTTGCTGCCGCAGTTGCAGAAAACAAGAGAATGCCGTTTGACATGCCTGAAGCTGAATCGGAAATTATCTCCGGATATTTTACCGAATATTCCGGCTTCAAAATGCTGCTATTCATGTTTGCTGAATTTATCGAAATTGTATTCGTAGCAATCATGTTAACGACCCTTTTTTTCGGCGGCTATTCTGTACCCTGGCTGCTGGGGAATGGTTTTCATTTTCCGTGGGGAGGCACGATTGCGCTTTCGCACGCCTCAGTCGTAATTCTGCAAATTTTATCTTTTCAGATAAAAGTGTTTTTCTTTTGCTGGTTGCTGCAGCAAATGCGTTGGAGCCTGCCGCGATTTCGTTACGATCAATTGATGCACTTAGGTTGGAAAATTCTTCTTCCACTGGCAATTATAAATCTGATTATTACAATAATTATTGTGGCACTGGGAGGTTTTTAGTATGAGCTATCAAATCCCTGGTTTACCAGATATGGAATATGTGGACAGGCGAAAACGTTCGTTTATTGTTCAACTTTATTACAGGGAAATTGCACGAGGCGTTTGGATAACGACCAAACATTTTTTTAGAAATTTATGGAAATGGTCAACTTTCCGTAAAGGTGGTTGTGTTGTTCTTTATCCTGAAGAAACGAGACCTGATATGTCTCCCAATAATCGTGGTCGCCACGTTCTTGTTCAAAGATCAAATGGTGAGCCTCGCTGTGTTGCCTGTAAAATGTGTGCCACTGTTTGTCCAGCGGAGTGCATTACAATTGAAGCAGAAGAGAGTGCTGATTCGAATATTCAAAAAAAACCAAAAGTTTTTGAAATAGACGTCAGCCGTTGTATTTTCTGTGGTTTCTGCGTAGAAGCCTGTCCGGTGGATGCGATTAGAATGTTAGCCACAACTGAAAATTTAGTTGGTTACAATCGGTTTAAAATGATTTATGATAAAGAAACTTTGTTAAATTGGAACCCGGTGGTAAATGATGACGTGGTGAATGGGTATAATCCGTGATTGAAAAAATGAATCACTAATTACATGAATTTCACTGATTATTAGATTTGATTCGATTAATTAGTGCAATTTGCGGTTTAAATTGATTTAAGGATTTATAAATGGATTTCAACATATTAATGTATTTTGTGTTCGGTGTAGTTGCTATTGCTGGCGGCCTAATTCTTCTATTTGCAAAACATCCAATAAAGGGCGCTATGGGTTTACTGGCTTCAATGCTTGCTTTAGCGGGCATGTACGCTATCCTTCAGGCGCACAGTATTGCTGTGTTCCAGGTCATCATTTATGCCGGCGCAATAATGGTTTTGATTATTTACTTCCTTATGTTATTAGATATTAAAAGTGAAGATTATTTACGATCTTATGCAAAATTGGTTTGGACCGCCGGACCGCTTTTATTGTTGTTGGGAATTTTCTTCATTTATAAACTTTACACAGTTTTTCAAGGACCAGGTGTGTTGAAGGATATGAGTACCGCCATAAGCCCCGCAGCTAATCCTGAGAATTTTGGCGGTATTAAAGTATTTTCAAAAACGTTATTAACCAAATACTTATTTGCATTCGAATTTGTATCAACACTTTTATTTGCTGCAATTGTGGCAGTTATATCGATTGTTCAATTGGATTGGAAAGGTCGCAAGAATGATTAATCCTTTGGGAGATTTTATAGTTGGTTCCGGTGGAATATTCACCATTTCCGTTGTTTTAATTCTGTTTTTTATTGGCGTCGCTACTTTTATTTTTCGTCGTACTTTGTTGCACATGTTGATGGGAGTCGAATTGATGCTCAATGCTGTAAATTTGAGTTTAATTTATTTTTCACGGCTCCATCAAAATCTTGATGGTCAAATACTATCGCTGATGATTTTTGTTGTTGCAGCGTGTGAAGTAGCAGTTGGCATTGCCATTATTGTAAAATTATACAAACGAACCGGAACTATCGGCGTTGAAACATATACTGAAGAAAGGGGCTAAATCTTTATGGAAAACAGCCTGATATTCATAATAGTAATATTACCGCTTGTTGGCGCAGTTCTTAATGGAACTATTGCCGCGACAAATGCTTATCGTAAAAAAGAAATATGGGGAGAGAAATTTTCCGGAGCATTAGCATTCAGTACCGTAGCAGCATCTTTTATTTTATCTATTTACGTAGTATTTGTAAAGATGGCTGGTCTCGAATCTATTAGCTGTACTCCCTACGAATGGTTGAGCATAGGCGGGCTTAAACTAAATATAACTTTTCTTGTTGATCACCTTTCAGCCGTTATGCTATTGACGGTAACTGGCGTCAGCGCAGTGATTCATTTTTATTCAATCGGCTACATTCATGGCGATGAATCCAGTGTACGCTATTTTTCCTTTTTGAATTTATTTGTTTTTGCCATGCTGTTGCTGATTTTAGGTGATTCAATGCCGGTCATGTTCGTTGGTTGGGAAGGTGTTGGACTTTGCAGTTACTTGCTGATTGGTTTCTGGTATAAAGAAGATGAAAAAGCTGCTGCTGGTAAAAAAGCGTTTATCGTAAATAGAATTGGCGACTTCGGTTTTTTGTTGGGAATGTTTTTGATATTCGCCAATGTGGGTACATTAACAATTTCCGGAGTAAATGAATTTTTTCATCTTCACAATTCAATGACATTTTTTTGGACTAATGTTGCGGGCATCTGTTTGTTCATTGGGGCGACTGGAAAATCAGCCCAGATTCCGCTTTATGTCTGGCTGCCAGATGCGATGGCAGGTCCTACGCCGGTTTCCGCCCTCATTCATGCGGCAACAATGGTAACGGCTGGCGTTTATATGGTGTGCCGTTTTCATGGATTATATCTCGCCGCGCCAATTGCAATGAACGTCGTTTTGTGGGTCGGCGCTTTAACTGCACTGTTTTCCGCCACAATAGCGCTTTATCAAAATGATATTAAAAAGGTGCTCGCTTATTCTACAGTAAGCCAGTTGGGATTTATGTTCATGGCAGCGGGAGCAGGCGCTTTCGTCATAGCAATTTTTCATTTGGTAATGCACGCCTTTTTCAAAGCCTGTCTCTTTCTCGGTTCCGGAAGTGTGATCCATGGCATGGGCGGCGAGCAGGATATTCGTTACATGGGAGGGTTGAAAAAATTTATGCCGGTAACCTATATTACATTTTTACTGGCGACTTTAGCAATTGCAGGATTTCCGCCTTTTGCTGGCTTTTTCTCAAAAGATGAGATTTTATGGAACGTATTCGCTTCTGGACACGGCAGTAAAATTGTTTGGTTTATCGGTGCGCTTGCTGCATTGGGTACCGCATTTTATATGTTCAGGTTAGTTTATCTGACATTCTTCGGCAATTTCCGGGGAACGCGCGAGCAGGAACATCATCTCCACGAATCGCCAAAAACAATGACTGTCCCTTTGATGATCCTTGGCGGACTTTCATTGATCGGCGGTTGGATCGGCATTCCCAAACTCTTATCATTTGGATCAATTCCAAATTATATTCATGAATTTCTGGAACCGGCAGTATCAAAATATGGACATGTTCATATTGGTCATTACAGTCATGCCGTGGAATATGGTTTAATGGCTTTGTCTGTTGCCATAGCTTTTGTTGGTTGGTTTATTGCGCGATCCATGTTTGGTGATTTGAAAAGAAAGCTTGTTGATCCTGATACTTACACGGGCATTCCCAGGTTACTATGGAATAAATACTTCGTTGATGAAATTTATATGAAATTTATAGTTGATCCAATCAAATCTTTATCAACAAATATTTTTCTAAATATTTCCGATAAAAAGATAATAGATGGCTTTGCAAATGGTTCAGCAAGCGGTTGGAATAAAGTTGCCGGTTTGTTCTCAAAATTACAAACTGGTAATATACAAGCTTATGGATTTTATATGATTTTCGGAGCTGCAATTGCGTTTATATTTATATTGTTTGTTTTTTAGTGATGATTGGTATTGTTTTTTAAATTTTGAAAGTAAGGTATTTGCATGGAGAAGAGAGCAGAGCGCATAGCGTTTCAGAACACATTGCTATGCGCCATGCGCTTTGCTCTATGCAGTTAAAAATTGGAGTAATTAATGGGCATTTTATCCTGGACATTAATCATCCCGGCTCTCGGGGCAGTTTTGATGATGTTTTTACCGAGCAGAGATTCTTACACTGAAAAGAGTTCAGCTTCCATATATGGATGGATCGCATTTGTTGTGTCAACCCTTGCGATGATCGTTTCGATTTTCGTTTTATCTAATTTTGATAATTCAATAATAGGTTATCAATTTCAAGAAAATGTTGAATGGATCCCGCAATTTGGATTGAACTACCATATCGGCATTGATGGTATTTCTATTCTTCTTTTTATGTTGACGACGATCATTATGCCGTTCACAGTGTTGAGTTCGTTTAAATATATTCAGAAAAGAAAAAAAGAATATTACATCTGGCTGTTGTTTTTAGAACTTACCATGATTGGTGCGTTTATCGCCTTAAATCTTTTCATCTTTTACATTTTCTGGGAATTGATGCTAATTCCAATGTTTTTCTTGATCGGGATCTGGGGCGGTCCAAGGCGAATTTATGCGACTGTTAAATTTGTGTTATTCACGGTTGTCGGCTCATTGATGATGTTAGCAGGAATTATTTATCTGGCTATTTTAGCTCGCAATACTTTTGGTGAATTCACATTTGAATTTGAACAACTGCTCAAATTAGACATTCCCGTTCAAACCCAATTGTGGCTGTTTGCTGCTTTTGCGCTGGCATTTGCTATTAAAGTACCCATGTTCCCGTTTCATACCTGGCTGCCTGACGCTCACGTGGAAGCGCCGACTGCCGGTTCTGTCATTCTTGCCGGTGTGTTGCTAAAAATGGGTTGCTATGGTTTTGTGCGATTAGGTATTCCCCTATTCGGCGATGCCGCATTAAAGGCAGCCCCACTCATGCAAACTTTAGCGGTGATCGGAATTGTTTATGGCGCCTGTTTAGCCCTGGCGCAATCAGACTTGAAGAAATTAGTCGCTTATTCATCTATCAGTCATTTAGGGTATGTGATGTTGGGCCTATTTGCACTTACACCTGAAGCAATTCAAGGTTCAATTTTGCAAATGGTAAATCACGGTATTTCCACCGGGGCGCTCTTTGTTTTGGTGGGTATGCTTTACGAGCGCCGTCATACAAGAGAGATTGCTGATTTTGGCGGTTTAGCATACCAACTGCCGGTTTATGCTACGGTATTTATGATCATTACACTTTCTTCAGTGGCACTGCCCGGAACCAATGGTTTTGTTGGTGAATTTCTAATTCTGCTCGGTAGCTTTAAGGCAGCCTGGGCTCATTTTATGGTGAATCAGGAAATATTCCGGCTCATCCTGATGGTGTTTGCTACTTCAGGAGTAATTCTCGGAGCTTATTATATGCTTTGGATGGTACAACGTGTTTTCTTCGGTCCTTTAAAAAATGAAAAGAATAAAAACCTAAAAGACCTCAGCCTTAGAGAAGGTTTGGTGTTACTGCCATTTATTATTTTTGTTTTCTGGATTGGAGTTTACCCAAAACCCTACTTGAATAAAATGGAAAAGTCGGTAAATTATTATGTTGAACAATATCAGCCAGAAGAATTAAAAGAGCAAGTTGTAGAAGCAGCACAGCCTGAAGAAACAATTGAACATGAAACAGAAAATGTTAATACTGAACATTAAAAAATAACATCTGGAATCGAATATGAATGAAATATCTTTTAATCCAACTTTTTTAATAGGCGAAATAAGCCTGGTAGCCTTGATCGT